>Ga0068868_100000181_pt1 | contig 42028 bp, 36 predicted proteins | sample KBSMisM42_FD_64660 | JGI IMG/M metagenome (GOLD analysis project Ga0068868, IMG submission 64660) | Miscanthus rhizosphere microbial communities from Kellogg Biological Station, Michigan, USA - KBS Miscanthus M4-2 | ecosystem: Host-associated > Plants > Roots > Rhizosphere > Soil ...
CCCGACAAGCAGAAGCCTGCCAACGATTACGCCGCAAAATTCAGCGCGCCGTTTAATGTTGCCGTCGCCTTCGTCACCGGCAGCGCCGGTCTCGAGGCATTCAGTGAAAAAACGGTCCGCGATCCGCGTATTCTCGCGCTGGCAGGCAAGGTGCGCTACATCGTTGATCCGAACAATCCATATCCGAAAGCCTTTACCGGACATGTGAAAATGACGCTCAAAGACGGGCGCGTGTTCGAAGAGCGCCAGCCGCATATCCGCGGCGGCGTGCATGAGCCGTTGTCGCGTGAAGACATTGAGCAGAAATTCCGCGGCAACGTCGCATACGGCGGCTGGAGTGACGCACGCGCCTCACAGTTCCTGCAGTCCGCGCAGTCGCTGTTCGACGGCAAGCTTGATCTCTCGCCCTTTCGCGCATAAGGTTTCACCTCTACCGGCGCGTCTTTGTGCTCGCCGCATGTTCGGGCGAGTGATTACCGAACGACGCTTGCTGCGACTGCCGGGATCGCGAGGTGCTGCCGCATGACATTCGTGCAAACGCCGCCCCAGCTCAGCAATCAATATTCGGGTGACGGGGCGCTGCAGGAATTGCTTATACGCGCCTTGCCGCGTGATGTGCTGGAGGACATCAAGGATTCGCTTGCCGTTATGGGTGAGCGTGCCGGCGCCGAATTGTATGCAATGCAGCTTGCCGACCGGCGCCATGAGCCTGAACTCATGCAGTGGGACGCGTGGGGCAATCGCATCGATCGCATTGACGTGTCGCCGCTGTGGCGCGTCGCCGAGCGTATGGCGGCAGAACAAGGCCTCGTCGCTATCCCGTATGAGCGAAAGCACGGCGCTTATTCGCGCCTGCACCAGTTCGCGCTGGCTTATCTTTTCATGCCATCCACTGATTTCTATGGCTGCCCGCTTGCGATGACTGACGGCGCGGCTCGCGTGTTGCTTGATTCGGGAAACGAAAAGTTAATTGCGCGCGCAGTCCCCCATCTAACCGCGCGCGCGCCGGCTGACTTCTGGACGAGCGGTCAGTGGATGACCGAAAGCATCGGCGGCTCCGACGTCGGTCTGACAGAAACCGTTGCCCGCCGCGACAACGGTGACTGGCGGCTGACGGGCCGGAAGTGGTTCACGTCCGCTGTCACTTCGCAGATGGCGCTTACGCTTGCGCGGCCGGAAGGCAATCCGTCCGGCGGTAAAGGCCTGGCGCTGTTTTATGTGGAAATGCGTGACGCCGATGGGAAGTCAAACAACATTCGAGTGAGCCGGCTCAAGGATAAGCTCGGCACACGCAAGGTGCCGACTGCCGAGCTCGACCTCGACGGCGTATCCGCACAACTCGTGCAAGGCGACCGCGATGGCATCCGCAATATCGCACCGTTGCTCAACATCACGCGCACGTGGAACAGCGTAAGTGCGGTCGCATTCATGCGGCGTGGACTGGCGCTGGCACACGACTATGCGCACTGCCGTGTTGCGTTTGGCGCACCGCTCGCGCGCAAGCCGCTGCACATTGACACCATGGCAGGTCTTGAAGCGGAATGTCAGGGTGCGCTGCAGTTAGCGTTCTTCGTCGTCGAACTGTTGGGGCGCAGTGAAGCCGGCCGCGCCAGTGAAGCTCAATTGACACTACTTCGTTTGCTCACGCCGGTTACCAAGCTGACGACCGCAAAGCAGGCGGTTGCCGTGATCTCGGAAGTAATCGAGTCGTTCGGCGGCGCCGGTTATGTGGAAGACACCGGACTGCCAATGTTGTTGCGCGATGCGCAGGTACTGCCGATCTGGGAAGGAACGACCAATGTTCTCTCTCTCTCGACGCTGCGCGCGGCTTCCGCGGCCGGCGGCATAGATGTGGTGGCAAGGGAGGCGCGGCTCGTGTTGCAAGGGGTGAGGGAGCCGAGCCTCTTGCGGATGTCGGCAACGATCGAACGCACGCTTGAAACAGCCGCCGCATGGATAAAACCATCCGAAGACAAAGAAGCAAGCGTGGTGGAGGCCGGTGCGCGCCGTTTCGCGTTGACGGTTGGACGCACGATGGAGCTTGCGCTGCTTGTCCGCCAGGCGCAATGGGCGCTCGACAATCAGCGTGGTTCGCGCGCGCTTGCGGCGGCGCGCCGGTTTGCAGCGTCTCCGTACAATCTCATCGTGCCCATCGCTGCCGACGATTCGAGCGCGCTGTTCGCATAGTGCGCGCTTTGAACTTACGGCTGGCATCGAGAAGGCGGCTGCTGACATGGTGATGAATTAAGGCGCTTGCTTATGCAAAGCACGATGATGGACTTTCCGCTGACGCTTGCACACATCCTCCAGCGCGCAGGGCGTTTGTTCGCGACACAGAAAATCGTGTCGCGGCTGCCGGACAAGTCGCTGCATCGTTACCGCTACAGCGACTTCCATCGCCGCACGCGGGCACTCGCCGGCGCTCTCCAGCGCGCGGGGATTCAACCGGGCGACCGCGTTGCCACGCTCATGTGGAACCATTATGCGCACCTCGAGGCTTATTTCGCGATCCCGTGCGCCGGCGCGGTGCTGCATACGCTCAACCTGCGCCTGCATCCTGACGACATTGCGTATATCGCAAACCATGCAGGCGACCGTTTCCTTATCGTCGATGATGTATTGCTCCCGCTTCTGGAGAAATTCAGCGCCCGCGTTGCTTTCGAGCGCGTGATTGTCGTGTCACAGAGCCGTGGAACAATCGCTTCCCCATACATCGATTATGAAAAATTCATCGCCGGTGCCGGGGCGTTCGCGCCGCCTTCGTTGAACGAGAATGACGCCGCGGGTATGTGCTACACCTCCGGCACAACAGGCAGACCTAAGGGCGTCGTGTATTCTCATCGTGCAATCGTCCTGCATTCGATGACGTGCGCGATGGGCAACACGCTGGGGCTTACTCAGGGCGATTCTTTGTGTCCGGTCGTGCCGATGTTTCACGTCAATGCGTGGGGCCTGCCGTTCACGGGATTGATGGTCGGCTGTAAGCTCGTATTGCCGGGACCGCATCTCGATGCGACGAATCTGCTCGACTTGTATGAGTGCGAGAGTGTGACCGTCACCGCCGGCGTGCCTACCATATGGATGGGAATTTTGCAGGCGATTGAAAAAGAGCCCGGGCGATGGAAGCTCACGCCTGCGATGCGCATGATCGTTGGCGGCGCCGCAGCGCCTGAGTCGATGATCCGCGCGTTCGATCGCTTTAATCTGCACGTGCTGCATGCGTGGGGCATGACAGAAACTACGCCCCTCGGCAGCACCTGTTATCTGAAAGAGCATATGCACGCACTGCCGGAGAACGAGCGCTATGCGTATCGGGCAAAACAGGGCCTGCCGGCGCCGTTTGTGGAAATGCGCGCGATGACGCCGCAAGGTGAAACACCGTGGGACGGCACTACGATGGGAGAACTGCAGGTACGCGGACCGTGGATTGCGGCGGCGTATTACAACCTCGCCGAGGAGTCCGATAAGTGGACGGCGGATGGCTGGTTTCGCACGGGCGATGTCGTCACCATCGATGGCGAAGGCTACGTCAAGATCACCGATCGCACGAAAGACCTGATCAAATCGGGCGGCGAGTGGATCAGCTCGCTCGATCTCGAAAACGCCATCGTGTCACACCCGGATGTGCAGGAGGCCGCCGTCATTGGTATCGCGCATCCGAAATGGGATGAGCGGCCGATTGCGGTCGTGGTACTCAAGCCCGATGCATCCACCAATGAGCAGGAACTGCGCGATTATCTCGCGCCTAAGTTCGCCCGTTTGTGGCTGCCCGACGCGTATGTGTTCGTCAATGAGATTCCACGCACTTCGACCGGAAAAATGATGAAAGCGCGGCTGCGTGAACAGTTTCACGATTGGCGCTGGCCGTAGGCTGCGCGCCTTAGGGTTCCTGCGCTTTGCGCTAATGACGAACGCATGGACAGCGGTGTGGACCGTCACTAAACCACGATTGCTCGCTGGCTAAGTCATTGCACTACGGGCAGAATAGGCTCGGCGATGCCAAACGCTGAACAGGGAAGCGGATGCGCGAGTATGGCGATATCCGCGACGGGAAAGCAGATCGGCGGCTTTAGTCTGCCGACATAAAAAGTTAGATAAAACCGGTGGAAATTCTTAATTACCGCAACTCGCTGCCCCTCGGCTCGATGCTGCTCGAGTACCGGCTCGAGTCCGTGCTCGGTTCAGGCGGATTCGGTTTGACATACTTGGGCTATGACACTCACCTCGAGACCAAGGTCGCGATCAAAGAATACCTGCCGGTCGAGCTTGCCGTGCGGGCGCCGGACGGCTGTATTGTCCCGGTAAGTTCAGGCACCGAGTTCAATTACACGTGGGGTCTCGACCGTTTCCTGCAGGAAGCGCGTGTTCTCGCAAAATTCACGCATCCTAATATCGTGTCGGTGGCGCGCTATTTCGAAGCAAACGGCACTGCCTACATGGTCATGAACTATGAGTCCGGATTGTCGTTGAGCCAGATGCTGAGACGCATCCCGCGTCCCGACGAAGCAATGCTCACGCGCATTCTTATGCCGCTGCTCGATGGCTTGCATGCGGTCCATGAGGAGGGTTTTCTGCATCGCGATATCAAGCCGTCGAACATATTCATACGCGATACCGGCGTGCCGGTACTGCTCGATTTCGGCGCCGCGCGCCTTGCAGTAGGTGGTGTAACGCGCACCATGACCTCGATACTAACGCCGGGGTATGCGCCCCTCGAGCAATACTCGAAGGAAGGCAATCAGGGCCCGTGGACCGACGTATATTCGCTGGCTTCGGTGATGTATCGTGCGGTCGTCGGCGACCATCCACCCGATGTCGTGACGCGCCTCAAAGAAGATATTGTTCTGCCGTCCTTGATTCAAGCGCGCGACCGTTTCAGCACGACTTTTCTGCATGGCATCAACCGCGGGATGGAAGTGGAGGAGAAAAAACGTCCGCAAACGGTGCCGCAGTGGAAGGCAATGTTTACCGGTGAGGCATATGTTCCGCGGGAGGCCCCTCATTCGGCGCCGATGAGCGGACCGATGCTGACGCTGAATACGGCCATTGAGGCCCTCGGCAAACAGAACGACGAGCCGCCGACGACTGAAGTCATCGGGCCGGCGAGCAGGCGGCCGTCGATGTCGCAACTGACGTGGTTCGCTGCCGGTACTTTGGCGCTGTTTCTCGTGGTCGGCGGCGAACGGCTGTTCGAGCGCTATTCATCGGATACGCGCGAGCGTGCGCCAGCCGCGGGCGAAAAACCCAAGCTGACGCCGCGCGAATTCTATGTACTCGACCGCGATCGCAGTGGCTATCTGACGCCCGACGAGGTGGCAGGCGATGCCATGCTTGAACAGAACTTCAATAAAATCGATAAAAACCAGGACGGCCGGATTTCGCTGGAAGAGTTTACGAATTTTTCCCAGTGATCGTGCGGCGATAGCAGCACGTTATTCCGGCGCGAGCAGGAAATCTTTAACCACCTTGATCTGATCGTCTGCCATGAGCATCGGCGCATGGCCGATGCCCGCAAATTCCACGAGGCGGGCACGCGGTCCGCGCTTCTGCATCTCTTCCGCGGTTGGCTTTAAGAGCAGATCCGATTGTGCGCCGCGCACAACCAGGGTCGGGCAGGTAATCGCGTCCCACGAGCTCCACAGATCGATATCGTTCGGCGGGCCGGCGCGGAACGGCGCAGCAATCTCCGGATCGTAGCGCAGGCCCCATGCGCCGTCTTCGAATTGGCGCGAGCTATGCATAGACAGATGGTGCCATTGCGTATCCGTCAACGGCCCGAACGGCGCCGAGATTTGTCGAATATAAGCATCCAGCTCCTCGAACGTCTTGAAGCGCGGGCTCTTGCCCACGTATAAGCCGATGCGCTCGAGAGAAGCCTTAGGTATGAACGGCCCGACATCGTTTACGACCAGCCGGCGTATCGGCGTGTCGGGCTGGGCGGCGAGCAGCATTCCCAGTATGCCGCCCATCGAGGTGCCGACCCAATAAACTGTCCGCGATCCGTAGCGCCGGCGGAGGAAATTGCCAAGCTTGCCAAGCCAGCCGCCAGACGCAGGCCACGCGGTCGCCCGCGCGATCACCGCATTCATGTCGGCCAGATACTGCGGATAACTATAGTCGCCTGCATTCTTCAGCCACGCGCTGCGTCCGCGTCCGGCGACGTCCGGACACACGACGCGAAATGCGCCTTCAAGCGACTGTGCGAGAAAATCGAAATCGCGGCAATTGCGCGTCAAGCCGTGAACGCAGATAACGACGCGCTGGCTCGCGGGGTCTCCCCAGTCGGTGTAGAAAAGCTTGTGAAAGCCGTGAGCGCTCAAGCCCAGTACGACATCCGTGCGCATATTCATCTCGAGTTTTTCACAGAGCGGGAATTCTAGACGAGGGCGCCCGCAGTGCCGAGTGCGCCGACGAATATTGCGGCGTGAGCCCATGACCAGAGCTGATAGCGTAAGCGCAGTTTCGCCGGCAGCTCGTTGGAGATGAGAAACAACCGCCCGTCGCCCGGGGCGCGCAATACATGCGTTCCCGGGTTCAACTGCGTTTCCCTGTGTGCCGTTTCGACTTCACGTATCGCCTGGCGGCGCGCGAGCTCCCACTCCTTGAGATCGAGCTTGCCATCCCGGTTGAGATCGAAACGCTTGAGAAGTTGCGGCTGATCTGTTTTCCAGTCGGCAAGCAGCGCACCGACGTCAGCGTTGATATCACGACTGTCGTACTCAGTACTTAAAGTGACGAAGTCACCGAGCGCATAAATGACATCGCGCGGCAACAGCAGCCACTCGGTGTAGCGATAACTACCGCTCGTCCATGTCTGCTTGCGCGAGCAGATGACCTCAGCGTTTGCAGGGTCAATGATGCATTGTCCACTGGCGTCATTGACGAGGAACGGGTCGTCGCTGATGCCGGAATCGTGAAGCGACCACTTGTCATCAGCGGACTTCTCATGAACCTCGTAACGGAACCAGACGCACACCGCATTCGTGAGCTGTGACGTAAGCGGCACGCCGGACGGCGCCTCGGCACGGCCGCTGATTTCCACATAGCCCTGCGCCGCCGTCGCTATGTTGGACAGTGGCGTGTCTGCGATCTGCCGCATGCGCCGGTAGTTGGCTATCCACGCGGCCAGACTGACACATGCCATCGCGACCAGCGCATATGGCCAGGCCCGCGCACTGCGTGATTGCGCAGCAGCTGCAAAGATGAGGAAGTGAATGCCGCCGGTAAGCCAGTTAGCAGACTGACTACGCCACAAGCTGCGCATAGCGTGGCATAACTCGCAACATCGTTACTTGAAGAGGTCCGCAACGTTGGCGTCCGACTTGTCGGCCGCCTCGAACTCGAGCATTTGTGCAGGTCTGAAATTGAACATGCCTGCGATCACCGCATCGGGAAACTGTTCGATGCGCACATTATTGATATTTGCTGACTCGTTATAAAACTCGCGGCGGTCGGCAATCGCATTCTCCAGACCGGAGATGCGGCCCTGCAATTGCAAAAAAGTCTGGTTCGTCTTTAGATCCGGATACTGCTCGGCAACCGCAAACAGATTGCCGACGCTCGCGCGCAATCCCGATTCCGCGGTTCCGAGCGCGCCGATGTCTTGTGACTCACGGGCGCTGAACACGCGCGAGCGCGCGTCGATCACTTTCTGCAGTGTGCCCTGCTCGAATTTCATATACTGCTTGCACGTTTCTACCAGTTTCGGCAGCTCGTCATGGCGCTGCTTGAGCAGCACATCGATGTTCGCCCACGACTTCGCCACATTATGTTTGACCTGGACGAGGTTGTTGTAAATCATGACGAGGTAGATGAGCGCCAACGCCGCCACGGCCAGCAAAACGATCGCAGTGATGCCCACGCTGTCTCTCCCCAGAAAACGCAATGGCGGCAAAGTATAGCATCGGCATTGCAGTCGCTTCGTGACGAACTACCACGTATAGACGACTGTGTAGCGCAGAGTCGCCTCGGCGCCCGGTGCTATCTTTACGGGGAATTGCACGGTACGGTAATCCTGTTTCTCAAAATCATGTGTCTTCGCCGTTATCTGCCAGTTGATCCAGCGATAGAGATTTTCTTTCACGATCACGGTAACCGGCTCTTTCTTCTGATTGCGAATTTTTACTTCGATGTCTTCCGATATGCTCTTGTGCGCCGTATCGAGCTTGAAGTCGACCTGGCGCCGCTCGCCGACTACGTCGAATGCCGAGCCGAGCTTGATCGATACTTTTTCGTTCTTCGCCGTGTGATCGATGACGTCTTCACCGATGAACTCGAGCGTGCTGTCGGCACTGTCAAGCTTGCTCACGCGGATACGGCCCGCTGGCAGCGGCATACCCATGTTGTGATCTGCCGAATTGCGGAATGCGAGATACACATCGACCTTCTTGTTGGTCTGCGCACCGTAATTGCGATCGGTCACGGGACTCACGCCATAGCCATAGTGACCGGGAGTCAATCCGTAATACACGAGCGTCTTTTCGCATGGCACGTTGCGTGCGGCCGGAAACAGCTCGATCTGCTTCGTCGAATTGTCCGGTAGCGTAGTAGCGCGGCCCAACGTATAGAGGTGGTATTCGAAGAAAGTTTTTTCCGCGAAGGCATCGCGCTCCTCTGCGTTGGCGGATTTTCTCGCCATCAGCATCGGTGCGGCCGGCTGGTTCATTGGTCGCGCGCGCTGCACGTCGCCTGCCACCAGCTTCAGTTTCGCCTGCGGATAGCTTGCGCCCGACTGGTTGATGATGCTGACCCATGCACCGATATCGAGACCGCACGTATTCGCATTGCGTCCTTCCATATACGTGACGTTATAGTCAGTCCACCATGTGAGCCCGGTCGTCTGATATGACACGCGTACCTGGTGGTTCCCTGCACGCTGCGCGTTAACGTCCCACGCCAGCGTCGGTTTCGTGATCAGCCCCCCGGGCAACTTGGGCAATGTAATTCCCGTGTTATGAGGCAGCAGCTGCAGGGTGCCATCTTCGCGCTTGAGGACCATGCCGCCGGCGGTCGACAGCAGGGTGCCGCTAAATGACTCCACCGCGTTGCCGCGCACCTGATCGACCTTGATGGTCTGATCGATGTATCGCTGCAGCAGCTTCTCCTGGTTCACGAGGTCGAACTGGAAATTCTGCTCCGCTACGCTCGTGCCGGCCGGATCGGTCAATGACTCGAACATGACGGTAGTCGGATCGATGTACGCCGCGACGTCCGAGAAGCGCACGCTGTTGCGGCCGCGTGCAAGCTCGATGTCTTTGTGCTGCCGGATAACTGCATACCCTTGAATGCTTTGTCCGCGGCCGCCGTTGCGATAGGTTTCCGGCGCCAGCGCCCCCGGCTGTAGAGTGCTGTACAAGGTCAGCGCATTTCCACTTGCTTCGGGCTCAGCCGATAAAGCGGCAAGCGAGACAGCAGCTGTGATACTGGCGGAAAGGACGCTCAAACGCGCAAGTTTTTGCATAAATCGCTCCTCAAGAGATGGTTGAGGAACGGTTAAACGCTGCGCGGGCACGAACGGGGTTAAATGCCAATCGATTAACGCCCGCATGGAGGCCCGACCATGCGAGCCATGCTTTGAAGACGCGCACCGCATCGCCATCCGTGGAAAAACTTGATAAAAGCGGACGCGGTAGGTAACCTAATCAACCGTATGCCGGCTTTGCCGGCTTTCGTTTATTCAACTATAAGGCGAGAGGTCTCCATGAGCAGCGAAGCCGCAGTACCCAAAGACAGACTCGTTCAGGATTTCCACAGTGTGGTTGCCGACGCAGAAGAGTTGCTCAGGACGACCGCGAGCCAGGCCGGCGAGAAGGCCGCGGCTGCGCGCGAGCGCATTCAGGAAAGCCTGCACCGCGCCAAGGTCAAACTTGCGGAGGCCGAGGACGTCATCGTGCAGAAGAGCCGGCAGGCCGCTCGCGCGACAGACGACTATGTGCATGAGAATCCGTGGATCTCGATCGGCACTGCTGTTGGTTTCGGGCTCGTGCTTGGACTGCTGATCGGCCGTCGCTGATCTTGTGGCCGGCGACGATTCCATGGCCGGCCCTCATCCCTCCCGACTCTCCGGCTCCATCAGAAACTTTGCCGCTACATTGCTGGCGGCGGCGCGCACACGCCTCGCGCTCTTAGCCAACGAGCTGCATGCAGAACGACTGCGCGTGGGGCGGCTGCTGGTGCTGAGTGTCGGCGCGCTGTTTTTCTTTGCGTTAAGCATTGTGCTGCTCACGGTGCTCGTTATAGCTATCTGCTGGGACACCTATCGCTTCGCGGCCATCGGCGGATTCGCGCTTGCCTATATCATCGTCGGCCTGTCGCTCGCTTTCGCGGCGCGCGCTGGCGCACGCACGCCGTCTCGTCTGTTTGAGGCAAGCCTGCGTGAACTGCGCAAAGACGCCGACAGGCTTTCGGCCTGAAGCACGGCATGTCGGTGCAGGAAATCATGCTCGAGCGCGGACAGCTGCTCGCCACGTGCGCTGCGCAGCGAGATGAACTCACACGCGCAGTTCAGACGTGGCAGGGTCCGCTTAGAATCGCAGACGGTGCGCTCGTTACGGCCAATTACTTGCGTGAGCATCCTGCCGCGCTCGCAGCAGTCGTCACACTGTCTGCGGCCGCTGGCCCGCGGGGCATCTGGCGCTCCGCGCGACGCGCCATGGTCGTATGGCGCACTCTGCGTATCTTTCGCGGATTCACCTTACGACAGGCGACAGACAACAGCGGTGATACCGCAAGCACAGGGCCGTTTGCACGTTGGCTAAGGGAGTGACGCAGTAGTCTGCCCGTACGCTACAGCCGGCGGGAGCCAGAACTGACAGCACCCGATGCTAAAATCGTGTGTAGACCCGCACCAACGGGGAGACGTGTGCGGTCATTGATGGATCTTTGTCGCTGCTTCACGATATGAAACGCAGAGGGCATGCATGAAAGACAGATCGAAAGCGGCGTACAACATCGCGGATCTGCGTGAGATCGCGCGCCGCAGGTTGCCGCGCGGCTTGTTCGAGTTCGTCGATCGCGGCAGCGAAGATGAAGTTGCTCTGCGCAACAACCGTGCGGCCTTCGAGAAAATTAAACTAAAGCCGCATACACTCGTCGACGTGTCCGCGCGCAATCAGCACATAACGCTTTTCGGCAAGCAGCACACGATGCCGATCATCATCGCGCCAACGGGAACCGCGGGCCTCATGTGGCATGAAGGCGAAATTGCGCTCGCGCGCGCGGCGGCGGCGGCCGGCATTCCCTGCACACTCGCGACCGGCTCGATGACCGCGATGGAAAAGGTGATGACGGAAGCAGGCGGCACGCTCTGGTTCCAGCTTTATATGTGGCCCGACCGGTCAATGTCGCATAAGCTGGTGGAGCGCGCGCGGGTCGCCGGGTATGAAGCACTGGTCGTGACGGTGGATGGCGCCGCGTCGGCAAATCGCGAATACAACCTGCGCAATGGCTTCACAATCCCTTTCAGTTTCACTCGGCGCAACGTCATCGATGTCCTGACTCATCCGGGCTGGCTGGTGAACGTGCTCGCACGTTACATGATGACGACGGGGATGCCGCGTTACGAGAACTATCCGACTGAGCTCAAGAATAAAATTACCGCCGCGCCGATGGGCCGCTCGATGATGAAAAACGATTCGCTCGATTGGAGCGATCTGCGCGAGCTGCGGCGGCTGTGGCCGCATAAACTGGTGGTCAAGGGCATTCTTCATCCGCAGGACGCAGTGCTTGCTGCTGAATGCGGTGCGGATGCTGTCATTGTGTCCAATCACGGCGGGCGCAATCTGGATAGTTCGCCTGCCCCCATTGACGTTCTGCCGGAGGTGGTCGACGCGGTCGGGCATCGCATCGCCGTCCTGGTGGACAGCGGCTTCAGGCGCGGCAGCGATGTCGTGAAAGCACTCGCGCTGGGTGCCCATGCTGTCCTCATCGGACGCGCAACCTTGTACGGAACGGCGGCTGCCGGCGAGTCAGGTGCAGCACGCGCGATCAATCTCTTTCGCGAAGAGATCGATCGCGTGATGGCATTGATCGGGCGCCGGACAGTCACGGAGCTGACTCGCGACTGTCTGATTCTTCCCTCGACCGCATCGACAAGCGCGTCCTCGACATCAAAGGCCGCATTACGACTGCTCGATACTGCGCGGGTGTCTGCTGAGAGCTGAAGCAATCACGGCCATCGGGCGCCAAGGGTGACGTCATGTGGTACCTGATGGGACTCATTCTTGTCAGCGGTGCAATTGGCGCTTTCGTGGTCGGCGCTCATCGCGGCAAGCAGCGCGTGCGCGATGCCGAGCGTGAATTGCAGGTCGCGGCGTTGCTTGCAAAACTGAAGCCTGGCACGAGCGAGACTCTCACCGCAGTGCCGGTTCAGGCGAGGTCGGTCGCAGTATCGGAGCACGCGGCGCCGGTGTTCATACGAAAACAACGGCTACTGCCCCAGCGCCAAGCGCTGCTGTATCTCGTTTTCAGGGCGGGATTGCCGGACCACGAAATCTTTGCGAGCGTTAGGCTCGCCGAAGTGCTCGACATTTCACCGGCGGTGCCGCCGATTGAGCGCGAGCAAAAGGTGCGCAAACTTGCGCAGCGGCGCCTTGATCTTGTTATATGCAACAAGGCGCTCGAAGTAGTCGCTGTGGTGTTGCTTGATGCTGGTGGCACGGGATCCGATGCAACGCGTTTCACAGCGCAGTGTCTTGAAGCAGCCGCTATCCGGCTCGTGACCATCGACCCTGTCAAGCTACCGCGGCACGGTCAAGTGCGCGCGCTCGTCTACGGCTGACGGCGGCACGCTATCGCACACGGAGCGTGCGCGAGAGCGGATGTTCGCGAACTGATGCACGTCTGCAACGCCGCCAATGAACCGCACGTGGGACATTTTTTGCTCTGTTGTCGATAACTTCGGTGACATCGGCGTGTGCTGGCGGCTCGCGCGTCAGCTTTCGCTCGAGCTTCAGCAGAGCGTGCGCTTGTGGGTCGATGATCTCTCAGCGTTTCACCGCATTAATCACGCGGTCGATCCTGCGTCGGCAGCGCAAACAGTATCTGACGTCGACATCAGGCGATGGCAGGAAATCAATCCCGACGTCGAGCCCGCTCAAATCGTAGTCGAAGGTTTCGGCGCCAAGCTTCCTGAGCGTTATATCACTGCCATGGCTGAACACGCACCGGCGCCCATATGGATCAATCTCGAGTACTTGAGCGCGGAACAATGGGTGGAGGGCTGCCACAGCATGCCGTCGCCGCACCCGAACTTGCCGCTGATCAAATATTTTTTCTTTCCGGGCTTTACTCCTGGCACTGGCGGACTGCTGATGGAAACGGGGATCGCGGACCGGCGTGACGGCTTTCAGGGCGACCGCGCGGCCGTTGACGCGTTCTGGCAAGAACTGGCCATTGCTTCGCCTCGGGATGGAGAGCTGCGCTGCTCACTGTTCTGCTACGAGAATGCGGCGTTGCCCGTGCTCGTCGACGCCTGGGCCGCAGGCGTGATTGCCACTGTTTGTGTCGTGCCATGCGGCAAGGCTCTCGAGCAACTGGCGGCTCTTACAGGCGAAGACCTCGTGCCCGGTTCACGCATGGTCCGCGGCCAGTTGACGATTCACGCTTTGCCTTTCCTCGATATGGACCGGTATGACCGCCTGCTGTGGGCTTGCGACATCAATTTTGTGCGTGGCGAGGACTCTTTCGTGCGCGCGCAAATCGCGGGCGGCCCGCTCATATGGCAGGCGTACCCGCAAGGCGGCGATGCGCATCTTGTCAAGGCATCGGCATTCATTGAGCGCTACGTCTCGGGTGCAGATACGGCAACCGCACTCGCCATTCGCACGCTCAATATGAATTGGAATGAGCAGTCCGCGGCAACCGGAGATGCGTGGGCGACGTTTATCGCAAGGCGCACGACCGTTGCCGCTCACGCGCGGGCTTGGGCAGCGCGAATCACCGCTGGCGGCAGTCTTGCCCATAACCTGGCGGGATTCTGCGAAGATCGGCTAAAATAGCGGGTTTTTATTTATATAGCCGCGGGACAATCATGAAAATCGCACAAGAAGTGAGGGCGGGCAACGTCATCATGCTCGGCAAGGATCCGATGGTCGTGCAGAAGGCGGAATTCTCGAAATCCGGACGCAACGCTTCAGTGGTCAAGATGAAGATGCGTAATCTGCTGACCGGCGCACCTACGGAAAGCGTCTATCGGGCGGACGACAAGTTCGAAATGGTGGTGCTCGAACGCAAAGAAGTAACCTACTCTTATTATTCCGATCCGATGTACGTGTTCATGGACTCCGAGTACAACCAGCACGAAATCGAAAAAGAGAACATGGGCGAAGCGCTCAATTATCTTGAAGAAGGCATGCCGTGCGAGGTGGTGTTCTACAACGATCGCCCGATCTCCGTAGAGATCCCGCAATCCCTCGAACGCGAAATCGAATATACGGAACCAGCAGTGCGCGGCGACACTTCAGGTAAGGTGCTAAAGCCCGCGCGTTTGAAGACAGGATTCAATGTGCAGGTGCCGCTCTTCTGCGCGACCGGCGACAAAATAGAGATCGACACGCGCACCGGCGAATACCGTCGCCGCGTATAGCGCGAACTCCGAACGCTACACGTGGTGCGACGTCCTTGCGCGATCAAGGACGCCGACAACCTTGAACGTCGGCGCGGTAACCGGTTCAAGTATTGGCTCCAGTTCGTTTGCCGCACCGCAGGTCGGACAATGCGCGTACCACATTCCGCTCACGAGCTGCGGGATGCCGAGCTTGAATGGCATAAGGCATTTAGCGCAGTAAAGGAGTTGCATCGCCTTTCCCCTCATGTTTTTCGCGGATTATCCGGCTCGCTTCTATGTGTAACTGTACGCTATCCCACACTGAGCCCAAAGAGCCTCGCCTCACATAAGAAAGGCACCGTCGCCGTTTGGCATCCGTGTCATGTATGGGATGTTTGCGCTGCGCACGGCGCGTTTCGCGCTCCTCGCTTGACGCGCGGCTTGCGGCGGGAGTAATCTTGCCGCCGTGGGGACTTTGCAGATTCCCCGCCGTCGTTAAGACGCCCCTCAGCGTCCAAATCTGCTTCTACCCGTTTAGACGGAGTCAGAAGCCATGGACGCAGCAACCAACAACTCGCATATATCACCGGCGTTAAGCGCCACAAGCGCGTCTCATGCCTGCACGCTGATGCTCGCCCGCAGCGACGTCGAGCGGCTGCTGACCGTTGACGAGTGTATTTCAGCGGTCGAGCATGCGTTCGGTGAACATGCGCTCGGCAAGACGGCGCCGCCGGGCATACTCGGCATGCATGTGCCTGATGGCAGCTTTCACATTAAGGCCGCACTCCTCACGCGCGATCGCGCCTACTTCGCGGCGAAGGTTAATGCGAACTTTCCGGGTAACCCATCGCACCATGGGCTGCCGACCATTCAGGGCGTAGTCGTCTTATGCGACGCTGCCAATGGTGTACCACTTGCCGTATTGGATTCGATCGCGCTCACTGCTTTGCGAACGGCGGCTGCGACCGCTGTAGCGGCGAAGTACCTGGCGCGCCAGAACTCGCGCACTGCGCTGATTTGCGGTTGCGGTGTCCAAGCGGCTGCGCAACTGCGTGCGCTCACAAGCGTTAGCCGCCTCGAGCGCATCTATGCTTACGATCTTGATGCTCAAAGAGCTGCGGCATTCGCTGCATTGCTGCAAGGTGAGACGCGAGTTCCGATAACACCGGTTGCGGATCTGGCCGCAGCAGTCGCTGCCAGCGACATCGTGATCACATGCACGACGGCACGCCGCTATTTCATTGAACATGCAATGGTGCGACCGGGTACCTTCATCGCCGGCGTCGGCGCCGATAACGAAGACAAGCAGGAGCTCGATCCGCAACTGCTGGCAGCGAGTACGGTAGTCGCGGATTCGATCGACCAATGCGCTGTCATTGGCGATCTTCATCACGCCATTGCGGCGAAGGCGATGTCGCGCACGGACGTTCATGCGGAGCTCGGCCAGATCGTGGCCGGTATCAAGCCGGCACGCTGCAGTCCCGAACAAATCATTGTGTTCGATTCAACCGGCACTGCGCTGCAGGACGTTGCAGCGGCGGTTGCCGTATATCGAAGGGCGCTCGAGCATCAACGCGGCGCCGCTTTTTCGTTCAACGCCTGACCAACTCTGGAGAGTGAAATGAGATACCAACTAAAACCGATATTCTGTCGCCCCTGGACGTTAAACAGCCTTTCGCCCCGGCTGATCGAGAGCCACTATGAAAACCATTACGGCGGAGCGTTGCGCCGCCTTAACTCGATTACGGAGAAGCTCGAATCCCTCGACTTTGCGACGACACCGCCTTACGTCATCAATGGTCTTAAGCGCGAAGAATTGACGGCACTCAATTCAACGCTGCTGCACGAGCTGTATTTTGCGAGTATGGGCGGGGAGGGCGGCAAACCAACCGGCCCGATCGCGGACGCACTTGCACGCGACTTCGGGTCGGTAGAGCGGTGGAAGAGTGAATTCGTGGCGATGGGCTACGCGCTGAGCGGCGGTTCAGGGTGGGTGCTGCTCACGTACATACCGCGCGATCGCCGGCTGATCAACCAGTTCGCGTCGGAGCACAGCCAGGCAGTGGCGTCGGGAATACCGATTCTTGCGCTCGATATGTATGAGCACGCTTACCACATCGACTTCGGCGCAAACGCGAAGGCTTATGTGGGTACTTTCCTGCGCAATATCGATTGGAAGGGCGTCGAGGGCCGGCTCGAGGACGCCACCCGTGTCGAGCCGCCGCGTCCGCTCGAGCAGCCGGAGTTCGGCGACCTGCCGGGCGTCGCCGTCGAGGAAGTTAAAACGATGCTGGATACCGGCAGGCCGGTTCAGTTCATTGATGCGCGACCACAGCACTTTGTTGCGCGCACGCAGGACATCATCGAGGGCGCGACATGGCGCGACCCCGAGCGCGTCAAGGATTGGGCGGGGGAGCTGTCGAAATCGGATCCGGTAGTAGTATTTTGTGCATATGGTTTCCATGTCGGGTGCAAGACCGCTATAGCGCTGCGTGATATGGGCTTCGATGCCAAATACATGAAAGGCGGTCATTCCGCGTGGCGTGCCATCGGCGGTCCGGTAAAGATGCATGCGTGAACGCGGCGTAGACTTCATGGTTCCTAATACGTGAAGTAAAGGAAGCTGCCGATGGTACAGAACGAGAATGCCGCGATAAGGGTGCCGGATGACGATGCGCCGCCAGGAATGCCTCGTTATTCGCTATGGCATCTCGTTCTGTATGCGCTCAAGCTTGGAACGTTCGGGTTCGGCGGTCCCGTCGCTCTGGTCGGCTACATGTATCGCGATCTGGTGGAAGATCGCAAGTGGATCTCCGAGGCCGATTACAAAGAGGGACTGACGCTCGCGCAACTGATGCCGGGCCCGCTCGCCGCACAGTTGGCGATCTATCTCGGTTACGTCCATTACCGCAATCCCGGGGCGACGCTGGTCGGCATCGCATTCGTCATTCCGTCGTTCATCATGGTCGTTCTGATTGGAATGGCGTATGTGGTGTACGGCGGGCTCGACTGGATGCAGGCCGTGTTCTACGGGGTCGGTGCATGCGTAATCGGCATTGTTGCCATCAGCGCATACAAGCTCACGACCAAGAGCATCGGCAAAGACAAACTGCTATGGGCAATCTACCTCGTCAGCGCCGCAGTGACGGTGATTACGGAATCGGAGCTGATAGCGTTGTTCCTGGCCGCGGGTGTGGTTGTTTGGCTGGTAAGAGCGCCACCCAGGAAGTGGTTCGGAGGGAGTTCGATGCCGGGACTTCTAGCGATGTCGGCTCAGCTTGCGCCGGCCACTCCGATTGCTGCGAGCGTCGACTGGTCTTTACTTTCGCAGATCGCAGTTTTTTTTGCGGAAGCCGGCGCGTTTGTTTTTGGCAGCGGCCTCGCGATCGTGCCGTTTCTGTATGGCGGCGTGGTCAACGAGCATCACTGGTTGACCGAGCGCCAGTTTGTTGATGCGGTCGCCGTTGCCATGATAACCCCCGGCCCGGTCGTAATCACCACGGGCTTCATCGGCTATCTGGTAGCCGGTTTCTCAGGCGCGGTGGTCGCGGCGCTGGCGACTTTTCTGCCGTGTTACTTCTTTACGATCATACCTGCGCCGTATTTCAAGAAGCACGGCAAGCTGCCGGCAATCGTTGCATTTGTGGACGGCGTCACCGCGGCGGCGATCGGCACCATCACCGGTGCCGTGATCGTTTTAGGCAAACGGTCAATTGTCGATGTGCCAACTATCCTGCTCGCGCTGGTGACAGTCGCGCTCCTGTGGAAGTTTAAGAAGCTCCCCGAGCCGGTTATCGTCGCCGCTGCAGCGGTCGTTGGACTGCTCATTTACAAGGGTGGTACCTCATAACCGATCGAGAGGCTGTTATGAAATTCATCAGTGCAGTTTTACTAACGGGAGTGATTGCAATGGACGCATTCGCGGAAACCGAAAACTTCGATAAAGGCGCTGTCGGCACCGTCCCCGCCGAATGGAGATGCGGCGTGACCGGCAGAGGAAGCCCGCGCTGGCAGATCGAGGCCGACGCGACTGCACCGAGCCAGCCGAATGTGCTCAAGCAGTCCGGTACCGGTACATTTCCGTGGTGCGTTAAAAGCGGCGTCTCTCTCAAAGACGGCTTCGTCGAGGTCAAATTCAAGGCGATATCAGGCAGGGAAGATCAGGCCGGCGGCGTGGTATGGCGATGGAAAGACGGCGACAACTATTACATAGCGCGTGCGAATGCGCTCGAGAACAACGTTTCGCTGTATTACACCGAGCGGGGCAGCCGCAACACGATTAAATACGTTGATGCTCCGGTGCCGCGCAACGTCTGGCACACATTACGTGTCAGCTTCCGCGGCGACCGCATCGAGGTCATTCTCAATGGCAAGACTTACATTCAACTGGATGACAAACATATCGCCCCCGCCGGCGCGGTTGGCATATGGACGAAAGCGGATAGTGTCACTGCATTCGACGATTTCGCGTATGGTGCGATGTAGTTAAGCGGGAAAACGACGATGCCGGTGCGAACACGCGATGGATAACGCGCGAACGTCCGAAGATCGATCGGGTTGTCTGTTCCTGGCTCACTGCGCGCTTCGTCGATAAGACAACATCAGACGCGCAGTCAACTGTGCATTGATATGCACCCATCGGCGCGGAATTAATGTCCGATGTTTGAGCGTACGCTGGTTGTCTCTTTCAATACTTAAGCGCGACCGAGCCAAAAGTATAAGGAACGTCGCCAGGCGCCCGGCGAAGATAGCAATCCACACTTGATCGAATTTGGCGCGCCCGCGTTTGCGCTAAAATCACGACACGCTATATCTCGTGATTGATTGAAGCCGCTGCAGCGGTCGATACCTGTCTGATCACTCACCTGACTTTCAATGAGGACACCCGCTTTGAGCCAGAAGCTCGACGAGTTCGAATTTTTCTTCGCTAAAGAATGGTCGGACGGCTTCCCAATGGTCACACCGACCGAAGATCGCATCCAATGGATGCTGTCGGGTACCCAGCGGAAGCCGGACGAAATCGTCGGTCGCGTGCCGCCCGCGCTGGAGGCGGCGAGTGTACGCACGGTGGCCATCCATGCGCTCATGGCAGGCTGCAAGCCCGAGTATCTGCCTGTCGTGCTGGGCGGCCTCGAACTCATTTTGCGCGAGGAATTGAACATGGGCGGCGTGCAATGCACGATGCATGGCGTCGCACCGCTGATGATTGTCAATGGACCGTATGCTCGACGCATCGGCCTGCATGGCGGCAATGGCTGCTTCGGCCCGGGTTTTCGCGCGAACGTTACGATCGGCCGCGCGATTCGCCTCATGCTTCTCAATCTGGGTGGCGGCATTTCCGGACTCGCGTCCGCGACGATATTCAGTTCGCCGATGCGCTACACCGCTTGTCTGACCGAAAACATGGAGCGCACACCCTGGGAGACGCTGGCAGTATCTCGTGGCTATCGTCCTGACGACGATGTCATTACGATCGCAATGGTCGAATGCCCGCGGCTGCATTTCGACGACGTGAGCACTGAGCCGCACAGGCTGCTGCGCGGAATCGCGGACTCCATGACGTCGACCGGTTCGTGGAACATGTGGTTCAAGTCCAATGAAGTGGTTGCCATGAGTCCGCAGCACGCGAAACTCTGTGCTGACGCCGGAATGAGCCGTGGCGAGGTGCACGAGCTGTTATGCGAGCTTGCCGTGCGCCCGCAGGGAAATCTGAAGCGGGGCGGCAACTGGCGGCGCGAACGTGCGATCGCAATGGGCATCGACCCGGACAATGACGACGCACCCGTAAAAGCGGTCAAAGACCCAAACGGACTGCATCTGATTGTCGCGGGCGGCTTTGGTCCCATTACGGCTGTATGTCATGGGTGGAATGAGACCAGCCGCGCCGTTCACGGCACCTATGCGGCGAACTAGACCATTCCCGCTATCCGGTTACTACGAAGAGGAACGCTAATGAGTGAACAGCTATGGTTCGTGGACCCCACGGCGGGCGGCAATAAAACGAAGATTCCGCTCGCGCAGCGTCCGATCGATCTGGTCGGCAAAGTTGTCGGCCTCATTGATAACACCAAAGAGCAGGCCGACGTGATCCTCGAGACAATCGCACAGGAATTGCGCGATCGCTATGGTGTGAAGGATGTGATCATCGAACGCAAAGAGGCATTCTCGAAGCCTGCGACGCCGGCGCTGATCGATGCGATGGCAAAGAAAGTGGATGTCGCCGCAGCGGCCGTCGGCGGGTGAGGATCTTGCACGTTGTGCAGTGTGCACGACACGGTAGAGTTCGAAAAACGCGGAATCCCGGCGACTGTGTTTCTGACGCAGACGTTCAAGAATGCAGCGATCCACTCGTTTCGCGCCAAAGGCATGGACGGACATGCGTTCATCGAGCTGCCGCATCCGATCAGCAACCTCACGCCCGAGCAGATGCGCGAGGTCACATTGCGATTCACGAGCCAGTTCGTGAAGCAGCTCACCGACTAGCGCAACCTGCGGTCGATGGCGTTGCGCTGATTTGTCGCCAGACATGAGTTGGCTCCGTCTCGTATGTGCTGCGTTGCCGGCGGTCTGTTTTCCCGCCGCACCTTTGGTTGCTTATGCGCAGAGTTATCCGACGCGTCCCGTCCGGCTCATGGTTCCCTTTGCGCCGGGCGGCGCCAACGATGTTGTGGCGCGGATGGTCGGTGTCAAATTGAGCGAAGCGCTTGGCCAGCCTGTGGTCGTCGACAATCGCGGCGGCGCCGGCGGTACGATCGGCGCAGATATCGTTGCGAAGGCGCCGGCCGACGGACATACGGTGCTGATTGCGAGCATGGGACTCGCAGTTAACGCGGTGCTGTACCCGAAGCTGCCGTACGACACGATGAAAGACCTCGAACCCGTAACACTGGTTGGCGAGCAGCCGAATATCGTCGTTGTGCATCCATCCGTACCTGCGAGATCGATGTCGGAGCTCATCTCGCTTGTGCGCTCGAAGCCTGGGCAAATCAGCTATGGCTCGGGCGGCATTGGCAGCACGAGCCACCTCGTTACGGTGCTCTTTCTACTCACGGGCAAACTCGACATGCTGCATGTTCCTTATAAGGGTCTTGGTCCGGCGATCATCGACCTTTTAGGCGGACAGGTTCAGCTCGTTATCTCCAATGTCTCGACCGCATTGCCGCATGTAAAAGCAGGCAAGCTGCGTTTGCTCGCAGTCACTACTGCGAAAAGGTTCTCGATGTTTCCCGAGACGCCGACCGTTATCGAGTCCGGCATCCCCGGCTATGAGAGCAGCGGCTGGTATGGAATGCTCGTCACAGCGCGCACGCCGAAGCCGATTGTCGATAAGCTACACGCGGAAACCACCCGCATACTTTCGTCGCCCGCGATGAAAGAGCAATTCGCCAGTCAGGGTCTCGAGGCTGTTCCCACAACGCCGGATGAGTTCTCGCGAGTGCTGCGCTCCGACATAGAGAAATGGCGCAAGGTGATCAAAGCCGCAGGTCTGCAGGGCGGTTGACCGTCGAAACCTGGCCAGCCGTGTGTATAGACTGCAGAGACGGTGCGCTTTCGCACAGAGGCACGTGACCTGATGCGAAATAATCGCGCCGCCAGTTCCATGTAAGTCGTCCCATGTATTTGCCGGGCACACCCTTCACACCGGAATTTCCATCTCTTCTTCCCACACGACCGCACAGGCGCCACCCGCCGAAGTCACGCGCGCTCAATTTCTGAATTTGTTTACGGCAGTATTTCTGCCGATGTTTCTTGCCGCCGTCGACCAGACCTTGCTCGCAACCGCAACGCCGGCAATCGCCGCTACGCTCGGGGGTTTGAGCGACACTTCATGGATCGCAGTTTCCTACTTGTTGTCTTCAGCCGCAGTAGTACCGCTGTACGGACGTCTGGGCGACGCGCACGGACGTCGCAATGTGTTGCTGGTTGCAGTCGGCATCTTTTCGCTCGGATCGCTCGCGTGTGGTGTCGCTCAGTCGCTGCCGCAACTCGTCGCGGCACGTGTCGTGCAGGGGCTGGGTGGAGCAGGTCTGATGACGCTATCACAGGCGTTGATCGGTGAGCTCATTGCGCCGCGCGAGCGCGTGCGGTTTCAGGGGTACTTTGCGATGGTGTTCACAACCGCAAGCGTAGCGGGTCCTGTGCTCGGTGGAATCGTCGTATCGCACTTGAGCTGGCGCTGGTTATTTCTCGCGAATCTTCCGCTTGCGGCACTCGCCGTCTGGCGGCTGCGTAAACTACCGCCAGGCATGGCACATCCGAGCAACGCAGGCGCCCCTGACTACCCGGGAATTGTCCTCTTTGCGTTGAGTACGGTAACGGGACTTTACTGGCTCACATCAGCGGGTCACCGCTTCTCATGGTTTTCATGGAGCAGTGCGCTGTGGATATGCGTATCACTGGCGGCAGGCGTCCTTCTTATTTTCCATGAACGGCGGCTGGCGTCGCCATTCCTGCCGCTCGACCTGCTGCGCCACAAGACGATTCGCTATTCGCTGATCACCACTGCCTTGTTCGCGTCCTGCATGTTCGCGATGGTTTTTTTCCTGCCGATCTATCTGCAGTTGGGCCACCACGTCAGCGCCGTCCATTCGGGATTGCTGCTGCTTCCATTGACCGCGGGCATGGTCACGGGGTCGGTTAGTACCGGCCGTTTTGTTGCGCGATCCGGTGAGCCCAAACGTATTCCCATTGTTGGAATGAGTGTTTCGAGTTTCGCGCTGTTGCTTCTGGCGGTATTGCCGGCGTCCAGCATGACCGTAGCGTTTCTCGGCTTTGTAGCCGGTGCGGGTTTCGGCACCGTGATGCCGATTAACCAGGTCGTAGTTCAGACGGTCGCGGGTCGCGCACGGCTCGGCGCTGTAACTTCCATGATTTCGTTATTCCGGTCGATAGGCGGAGCGGTCGGTGCCGCAGTCTTCGGCGCGCTCGTGTATTCGTTGCTGCCATCGGCGGATATGTCGCGAACTCAGGAATCGATAGCGTCGACTTCGGCGTCTATGGTCACGCATGCTTTTCATATTGCGTTTGCTGTAGTCGCGGCCGTCGCTGCGGCAGCGGCGTTTGCCGCCAGTCGCGTGCCCAAGGTTACACTATGGGCGAAGCCTGGCGCTCGTGTGCAAAGCGATGTCGGCTAACAGTGTGTAAGTAATGTGCGTTTCGATCGCGCGCGCCTGCGGCACTAACGTTTAACTGCCCCATCGACAGAAGGAACCCGCATGCCGCATTCGCTTCCGCCCGTTACGCGCGCGCTGATCATCGCATGCGTCGTCATGTTCGTGCTCGAAGCCATGACCGGCGACCTTGTACTCGCATACCTGGCGCTATGGCCATTGGGAACGCCCGCCGAGTTCACCGGCGCGCTCGGCTTCCAGCCGTGGCAAATCATTACCTACAGCTTTCTTCACGGCGGTATCGGGCATCTCGTCTTCAATATGTTTGCGCTTTACATGTTTGGCGGCGAGCTCGAGCGGGTGTTCGGACCGCAGCGGTATTTAAATCTCTACTTTATAGCCGTAATCACCGCAGCACTCACGCAGCTCGTTTTCGCCGGCGTTTCCGGCGGCGAGCCGTATCCGACCGTCGGTGCGTCAGGCGGCATTTTCGGCTTGCTGCTTGCGTACGGAATGTATTTTCCCCGGCGTATGATATTGCTGCTGATTCCGCCGATCCCGATGCCGGCCAGCGTATTTGTGATTGTCTACGGTGTGCTCGAACTATATCTGGGGGTGACCGGGACGCAGGAAGGCGTCGCCCACTTTGCACACCTGGGCGGCATGTTGGGCGCATGGTTTGTCATCCGACACTGGCGCGGACGTCCGCCGAGCGGCCGACGGTAACGGGCGAATGCGTCACTCACGCGCGGGTGCATGCGCGAGCGCGTTGAAATCGATATCCTTGGCCAGTGGTGTTTTGGCATGCAGCGTCCTGCGCATCTGGCCGAGTGCGGTTTGGTGCCGCTGCGGCGTTAACGCTGCGCTGCAGTCCGAGGGTATGACGAGCTCGAAGCGCCTCAAGTACGCATCATTCGCAGTAAACAGTACGCATGAGTCGGTGGTGAGTCCGCACAAGACGAGGCGTTTGGCTTTCAGCTGCATGAGCAGCAGCTCGAGCGGCGTCTGAAAGAAACCCGAGTGCATGGGTTTCAGCACGAAATAATCATCGCGATCCGGTGTGAGCAGTTTGGCGACAGGAGTGCCGCGCACTCGTCCATTCACGCAGCTGTTGACCAGTAGCTTGAAGTTAGACCGCCACTGCTCGAAGTTGTCGTTGACGTAGAGACATGGCACGTTGCGTTGCTTTGCCGCTGCCTTGAGGCGTGCGACGTTGCGTGCGGCCGGCAGCGCATAACGAACGAGCTCATCGCCGCCTGTGAACTCGAGGTCGTTGATGAAATCGATAAGGAGCAGCACGATCGCGCTCTCGTGTTTTACGGGTTGCTGACTGCTGCGTGCCATTCGAAGTTGTCCTGATGATGTGTGTCACAGGGTATCGCGCTAATTGCGCGACATCTAACCCGGCACGTTGCGCTGCAGTTCGTCGAGCCAGAGACGGGCGTTGCCGTCGGACGGCGCTCGCCAGTCGCCGCGCGGCGACAGGTTCCCACCGGACACGACCTTCGGCCCGTTAGGCAGAGCGGAGCGCTTGTACTGGCTGATCTCGAAGAAGCGGTAAAGGAACAGCGCAAGCCATTTTTTGATCTCGGGCAAGTCGTACGCGTGCCGCGCGTCGGCCGGAAAGTCCGGGGGCCAGGCGCCGCTCGCTGCTGCTTTCCATGCATGCCACGCGAGGAACGCGACTTTCGACGGACGCAATCCGTAGCGTGTGATGTAGTAGAGATGGAAGTCCTGAAGCTCGTAGGGGCCGATTTTTGCCTGCGTGCTTTGCAGCTTCCCCTTGTCGTCCGCGGGCACGAGCTCAGGTGAAATCTCCGTGTCCAGAATCGAAAGCAACGTCTTGGACGCGGCTTCATCGAATTGGGCGGTCTTCACTACCCAGCGCACAAGATACTGAATCAATGTTTTCGCAAGTGACGCGTTGACGTTGTAATGGCTCATGTGATCGCCGACACCGTACGTGCACCAGCCCAACGCGAGCTCGGACAAGTTTCCCGTGCCGAGCACGAACGCACGGCGCTGATTCGCGAGCCTGAACAGATAGTCCGTGCGGAGCCCCGCCTGCACGTTCTCAAACGTCACATCGTAGACATGCTCGCCGCGCGCGTACGGGTGACCGATGTCCTCCAGCATTCTGCGCGCGGCCGGCCTGATGTCAATCTCTTCGCCGGTGGCTCCCAGCGCATTCATGAGCGCCCATGCATTCGATTTTGTGCGATCGGTCGTCGCGAAGCCCGGCATCGTGAAGCCGAGAATATTCTTGCGCGGAATGCCCAACGCATCGAACGCCTTGGCCGCAACGATCAACGCATGCGTCGAGTCGAGCCCGCCGGACACGCCGATTACGATGCGCTCACCGTTGGTAACCTGAAGTCGCTTCGCCAAGCCCTGCACCTGGATGTTGAAGGCTTCGTAGCAATCGCGGTCCAGTCGCGCCGGCTCGTCGGGTACGAACGGAAAACGGTCGATGCTGCGCTCGAGACCGACGTCTGCAAACGAAGGCTCGTGGGCGAAAGCAACGCGGCGAAATGCTTTTTCCGGATGGCCCGCTGCAACGGCGGCGCTATTGAAGGTCAGCGTGCGCATGCGCTCAAGCGCAAGCCGTTCAATATCGACATCCGCGATAGCCATCTGACTTTTGGCGGGGAAGCGCTCGGTCTGCGCAAGCAAAGCACCAAGCTCGTGTATGGTTGCCTGCCCGTCCCAGGCAAGGTCGGTGGTGCTTTCTCCAGGGCCGGCGGCAGAGTAAATGTACGCGCTCAGGCAGCGCACGGATTGGGACGCGCATAGAAGCGCGCGGTCGTCCGCCTTCCCGACGACGATGTTTGAGGCGGACAGATTGCACAAGATGACGGCACCGGCGAGCGCGGCTTGCGTTGATGGCGGCGTCGGCGACCAGAAGTCTTCGCAGATCTCGACATGGAAAACGAAGTCTGCGAGGTCGCTCGCGGCGAAGATCAGATCCGTGCCGAAGGGCGCCGTCTGGCCGGCGAGTTGGACGTCGAGACCGACAATGCCTGCGCCCGGCGCAAACCAGCGATTCTCGTAGTACTCCCGATAGTTGGGGAGAAACGATTTCGGCGTCACACCCCGGATAACGCCGCGCGAGATGACCACGCCGCAGTTATATAAGCGGCCGTTATGGCGGACCGGTGCACCGACGATCAAGACCGGTCGCAGCGACTTTGTCGCGTCGACTAATTGGGCGATGGCGGCTTCCACGCCGTCCAGCAATGCGTCCTGCAGCAAGAGATCATCGATTGCATACGCGCTCAAACCGAGTTCTGGGAACAGCATGAGATCGACATTGCGAGCGTCGCCGTCGCGCGCGAGCGCAATCGTCTCGCGAACGTTTGCAGCCGGATCAGCGACCTCGATGCGCGGAGTGCATGCCGCGACGCGCACGAGCCCCTGGCGGTGCAGCGAGAAAAAAGAGTCGACAGTGAATTTCATGGCGTCAATCGACGCCACGGAACGAGCAGACTTGCACCAACGAATCGTAATGCCGGCGAGTGCATATGAAACAGACGCAGATAACGCTTTAAACCGTAGGAGCCAACCGACGCAGAGTGAACATTGTACGGCTGAAAGCGGATCTCATAAGCCTCGCTTTCGGCCCGCGTCGAGCCCATGTGTCGCCGACTTACCCTTTGCGAACGTCCGATTACAAGCAGTCGACTGTCGCTGTGCTGCCGACAAGTGAATCGGACTGCAGCGACTAACGATGGCAACGCTCAACGCGGAAACTTTAAGCGCTAGAAGCACGGAGAAACAGGATGGCTGAACAACAAACCAGAGGTGACCGCTCGCCGCTTCCGCGCGAGCGCACGAACGAATTGGCAGCGGAGACGTCGCGTGAGGAACGGATCGCCGTCGCCGCCTACTACAACGCCGAGCGCGAAGGATTTCAGAAAGACCGCGAGATGGATTACTGGCTCGAGGCGGAAGCACAAATCGACAGCATGGCGGCAGGCAGTGGCGTCAAACACGAGGCGGCATTGGCAGCAGCGCAGGCGACCGATACGTCCGTCGAGATTCCGTCCGCGGGGAGCAGTGATCCCGAACCGGAACGGATAGAAGCGAATGATGTGAAGCGGATAGCGAAAGAGCTGGGCGTGTCGGCTGCCCGGCTCAGAGTCGCTATCCAGCGTGTCGGTCCGATACTCGAGGACGTCAAACAGTTTCTGCAAAACCCCGAAGCTAAGTAAGGGCTGCACTAAGCGCTGCAGTAAGTACTGCAGCACGACGAGCGCTGCCGATGCAGAGTCGCATCGGTCGGCGCAGTCTTTTGTAGGTCAACGCGGTATCTCCTTAGGAAATCAATAATGGCAATCCGAAAAACATCGCGCTCGGCTCCGCCGCGCAAATCCACCGCGTCCGCAAAACCTGCAAAGGCGGCGAAGAAGACGAGTGCGCGCTCGACCGTTAGCGCGCCGACTGCACCGCGGGATGCGAAAAGCCCTGCCTCCGGCGATCGGTTGATGCGGAAACAAAGTGAGCAGGAAGAACTCGTCGAGGGAATGCCCTACAACGAAAACAAGGCATCGGAGTACGGCGCTGCCGCGAGTGACCCCGCAGTTGGCCAGACCGTAAAGCCGCCAAGTGACCTGCCGACGGCTAGTACGGTGAGCGAGACGAACACTTCAGATAAGACCGGAATGGTGGCCACGCCGGGGAAGAATCCTGAAAACGATCCGCTTGACCGGGTGCGAGTCGACTCCAGCGGACGCCGGTTGACCACTAATCTGGGAACGCCGGTCGCCGACAACCAACACTCGCTGAAGGCAGGCTTGCGCGGTCCCGCGCTGCTCGAAGATTTTATTCTCCGCGAGAAAATCACTCACTTCGATCATGAGCGGATACCCGAGCGTGTCGTGCATGCGCGCGGTTCAGGCGCCCATGGCTACTTTGAATGTTATAAGCCGCTGACTGATCTGACACGCGCATCCATCTTTGCTGAGGCCGGCAAGCGCACACCGGTTTTCGTTCGCTTCTCGACGGTAATCGGCGAACGCGGGTCCGCTGATACGGTGCGCGATGTACGCGGTTTCGCGGTGAAGTTTTACACCGATGAAGGCAACTGGGATCTGGTTGGCAACAATATTCCGGTGTTCTTCATCCAGGATGCGATGAAGTTTCCCGATCTGATTCATGCGGCGAAACCGGAACCGCACTTCGCCATGCCGCAGGCGGCGACTGCTCACGATACGTTCTGGGACTTCGTTTCTCTGACGCCCGAATCTACGCATATGCTCATGTGGGCAATGTCGGACCGCGCGCTGCCGCGAAGCTATCGCATGATGGAAGGATTCGGCGTGCATACGTTTCGCTTCGTAAACGCTAAGGGCGAATCGAAGTTCGTCAAATTTCACTGGGAGCCGATAGCCGGTACGCATTCCCTCGACTGGGACGAGACGGTGAAGATCGCCGGCGCTGATCCTGACTTCAACCGGCGCGACTTATGGGAATCGATTGAAGCCGGCGCGTACCCCGAGTTTGAGTTCGGCGTGCAGATTTTCAGCGAGGAGCAGGCCGAGGCGTTCAGCTTCGATGTACTTGACGCGACGAAGATCGTGCCCGAGGAACTTGTACCGATTACGCCCATTGGAAAAATGGTGCTCGATCGCAATCCGGACTACTTCTTCGGTGAGACCGAGCAGGTCGCTTTCTGTGCAGCACACATCGTGCCGGGCATCGATTTCAGCAACGATCCCCTGTTGGCCGGGCGCCTGCATTCGTATCAGGACACGCAGCTGCTCAGATTGGGCGGACCGAATTTTCACGAGATCCCGATCAACGCCTCAGTCTCGCAGGTTCACAACAACACGCGCGACGGTTTTCATCGTCAGTCGATCCATCGCGGACGCGTGTCTTATGAGCCGAATTCACTGGCAGGCGGTTGTCCGTTCCAGGCCGGTGCCGCAGGCTTCACATCGTTTCCCGAGCCCATACATGACGACAAGGTCAGGGGTAAACCTGAAAAGTTTGCGGACCACTACACGCAGGCAACGCTGTTCTGGAACAGTCAGACGCCGATCGAGAAGGCGCACATCATCCGCGCTTACCGTTTCGAATTGACCAAGGTCCAGACAACCGGCGTGCGTGAACGTGTGGTATCGATGCTCGCGAACGTTGCGACTGACCTTGCCGAGGCCGTCGCCGCCGAGCTCGGCATGGAAGTGCCCGAGCCGATGCCGAAAGCTCTCGATAATCCGCAGAAACCGGAAATCGACGCATCGCCGCGTTTGTCGCTATTCGCGCGGCCCGGCGATGGCAGCATACGCACCCGCAAGATAGCCATTCTGATTGCGGATGGCGTCGAGGGAGAGGCGGCATTGGCATTGCATGAAGGCCTTGCGGAGCTAGGTGCCGTGCCCCGTTTCATAGCAGCGCGCCTGGGACAGGTGCAAACGCCGTCTGGCGATCCGATCGACGTTGAAGCGACACTTGAAACGACGCCCTCGGTGCTCTATGACGCGGTTGCCATACCGGATGGAGAAGAAGCAGCCGAAACGCTCGCGGGCCTCGGGCAGGCACTTGAGTTCATCAAGGACCAGTACCGGCATTGCAAGCCGATATTGGCGCTCGGCGCCGGTAAAACAGTTCTGGACGCCGCGGAGGTACCGACCGAGTTACCGGCGGGCGGTGCGGATCCGGGTGTGCTCGCATTGAGCGATGAGAGCTCCGCAGATGCGCTGCAAAAATTCGTCGCTGCAATCGCCGCGCATCGTCATTTCGAGCGTGCGACTGATCCGCCGGAAGTTTAGATCTCAAAAAAAGCAGAGCGCGGGCTCTGCTTTTTTTTATCTCCGCGGTTCAATGCGGGCGGTACCCCGGCTATCGATGTACAGTGCAGGTTCATTCCTGGAGTCAGACTTCATCTCGAGTCCTTCAGGTTTGCGTGTGTTCATGAATGCGCGCTGCGCTGTAAATTGTGCCGCTATGCTGACTTGAACGTCGTGCCATCCCACACCCGATCGATTGCGTCGCGCAGCGACGACGCGCCGATCTCACCGCCCGTGTAGCGCTGATAGAGCTCGTCACCAAAGCGTGAGATCCCGGCAATAAGACCGGTGGTGTTTGTCCAGTGCGACCACGTACCGGGCGCACTCAATTTCTGCGGTGCGGCCGGTGTCTTTTGATACCAGCCCGCGGCATTCAGGATAGGCGTGAGCGACAGGTACTTGCGATCAGCAGTCGACTCCGTGCAGACAGCCGCATCACATTTCCATGCTGCCCACTTTTTTTGCACGACGGATGCGGCGTTTGGCGCCGTTGCGTCGAGTTGGCGCGCGACAACTTCGAGCGTCGCCACGCCATCAGGATGCGCTATAGCGAGGACGTCCGCGTCCGGATCGTTGAGCGCTGCGTTGGGCATAAGATCGAGCGTGCGGCCAAGATAGGGCAGCAGGTCGTCGGGTGGCACGGCGCCAGCCTGAGCCGCCGGGAGGGAGCGGGGCGCCGTCATAACGGGAAGCATGCAGCCAGCATCGTGGATCGCTTTCAAAGCAGCATCGAATGCGCTTGCGAAGTCATTTCGAATACGCAACTGGACGGGTATCGATGCCTGATTCGCGCCGGCCGGTCGATCATTGGATTTCAATACGTCGTAAAGCGCCGGCCCCGTTGGTTCGAAGCCCGGCATGGGATTCGGTCCGGCGACACCGAGGATGGATGCGAGCACCTGTGAGCGCATCTCGGTTTCGTTCAATGTCTCGAGCAGATTGAGATAGCCGCCGACTTCAGTGATGTTGCGGGGCGCGGGCACACGTGATGGAAACACATCGGCTTCAAGCGCCATGCGCCTTAACAACAACTGCTGGGACGCGAGCGCATCGGGCGATGTCGAATTGCGCAGTATCTCCGAGAGCGCATCGACGAGTTTGCCGGCGACGGCAGTGACGCCGGCATCAGGCGCGGGGGTTACAGGATCGGCCATGTTCGTCCTCCGTTAAAGATTACGTGACAAGAGGCGATTCAGTGCAGCCATGCTATTCATTGCCGCCGCCCGCCGGTTTGTCGTCCTTGGGTTTGTCATCCTTCTTTGCCGCGCCGCCCCCGCCGTAGATCGAGGCAGCAGCATCCGCGACTGACTTGACGATGCCCTCAGCGCTCTTCATCGCCTGCGTCTGAATATTCGTCACCGAGTCGATTGCTTCTTTACGGCCGGCGGCCGCGCTCTGTGTATCTGCCGCGACTTGCTTCTGCAGTGTATCGAGGCCGGTCACATCGATCTTCTGTGCCAGGTCAGGCGACTTGTCGATCAACTTCTCGAGCAGCGAGGTGGATGGCGTGGAGGCGGGCGTGTTGGCGATCGATATGATGCTGCCGGGACCTCCAGTACCGCCGGCGGACGCGGCAACACCGGCGCCTGCCACTGCCGAGCCGCTACCTGCCAGCAGAGACTGCGCGGGTTGGAACACCGATGGTGGGATAGCATCGGCGGTATCGCTTGGTGAATCCTGCCAGTTCCAGAAGCGCGTCAAATCGATTTTCTCTGCCGATGCGCACGCGCCGAGCACTGCTTCGCCCAGCGTCCCTTTCGCCGGCAGCGTGATCGACGAGCGGGGCGGCTGGAAGGACTGACGATGGAAGCGCAGCAGCGCGTCCTGGACGTCGCGTGACGTGACCTCCATGCTTGCTGCAACTTGCGGCGGAATCGAGAACGGCATGATCGCCGCATTGCCGAAAAAGCCGAGCACGCGGTTGGATACGCAGTTGAGGAGCGGCACCTCCTGGTCCGCGCTCGTCACTCCGCCCGCAGGTACGCCTATCGTGTAGCGCTCGAGAAGAATCGCTCGCTCTTCATCGGTCAGTGCTGACCACACCGCCTTTGAGTAACTGACCGTATTGCGCACGATGTGATGAAACACAGCCTCGATGCGCAATAGATCGGAGTACGCGAGTACGGGCGCAACACGCACCGCGGGCAAGGGCTGAGTCGCGGCCATCTGCTCGCCCGCGGAAACGCTGAGCGCTGACAGGAAGTTGATGGCCGGATTTGCTTTGAGTGACGCGGTAGCGTCGCGCACGACGGGACCACCCAACTCGCGCTCGAGATCCGTCGGGGCCAGCGACACGCTTTGTACCTGGTGTGCGTTGATCGCATCGAAAACGGAAGTAAGCGTGATGGGCAGCGCTTTGAGCTTGTATGACAATGACGCGAACCGGCGCGAGAGATCGAAGCGCACGATGTCGCTGCGCGCGAGCCAGTCGGGCAGCGGAACTTCCGCGACGAGCGTAGAGCTTGCGCCATTCAGCCGGGCATCTTTCAATTTGCCGAGCAACTCATCGCGCGTGGCGTACTTTTCCGGCGTGAGATCGATCGTGGCGTTCGGCGATGGCGCCGATAATTTGACAGGACCCACCCGCGCGCCGCTCTTGCCGACAATGGAAACGAACAGCTCCTCGAATGGCAGGAACGTGCCATGCACCTGGATGCGAATCACATCGCTGTTCAGCGTGCTGGTCTGCGGCTGCGCTTCCGGATTGGCGGCGAACGCCTTCAGCTGTTTCATGCCGTAGGCATACTCGGGGTTGAAACGGAAGAACGGGAACAGCACATCGTAATAGCGCAGAACCATCGCGTAGCGCTCGAGCAGTCCGGCCCGTGACGGGGTCGTGGTAAGCGTAAACGGCGCGCCTTCGGGTAAAAACTGAACGAGCTCGAGCGGCACGAAGCAGACGAGCTGCACGTCATCCACTTCGGAGGTGACAGTGAAGTGACGCAAAACTTCCCACCATTGCATGGTCAGTGCATGGTTCTTATTGTGGTTGGTTACCACGCGCGTCGTGACCTGCACGCGCTCGGTCGCTGTGGCAACCCGAATCTGCGTGCGCGCGGAACGGCGGCTGCCGGCGGCAACACGACCGAGCGACGAGTGCATATCCTGCGCTGACGACGATGCAAAGTCGCGGCTGACATTCTGCCAGCTGCTGCTGTTACCCGATGAAGACGATGACGAATAGCCGGCTGAAACGCCGCCGCCGCCGAAGATGGCGCCGATGATGCCCGTCGACGCTGTTGCGCCGCCGCTGCCGGTGTTGCTGCGCGAGTCGATATGACTGCCGCCAGCCGCGGCTTCGTCGAACGCTGACCGGAAAACCGCAAGCGCGGAGGCGTCCTGAGTCTCGCGGAACGTTTGGAATTCATCTTCGCTGAAGGTTTCCATATCGCGTTCGGACGCCGTCTGCACGCGTTCCTCGATCGCGATACGCTGCTGCTCGCCCGGCGCCAGTGGCAACGAGTAAACCAGATCGCCCAGCGACAAGCCCGCCGGTATCCACACCTGCTGCATGTGGATGACATAGCCAAGGCCGAGGGTCGATGCCTTCGGCAGATAAACAGGGTGTTTCTCGACCTGATCGTGAAACGCGCTGATATCGAGAGGCCGGTCGATCGCCGTGCGGTTGACGAGTACGAGTTTGCCCAGCCCCTGCAGTTGGCCGATTGCATTTTGCGCACCTGTCGAAGTCCAGAAGGAGTCATAGGTTGCCGGCAGGTTGAACGGCACGTACTTGCGGTTATCCTGGCCGATCGGAATACGGAACAGCGGCTGCCATTGGTTCATCTGTGGCTCGACGAGCCTGATCAAGGTGGAATAGCGAAAGCGGTCGATCACGCCGCTATTCGAACGGAAAAAGCGCGCGCAATCGCCCTGGCCCAGCGTCAACTGAGGCGCCGGTGCTGCGAACTCGTCCGGCCGCGTGTCGACATCCTTGGCGCTATTTGCGAGTATGTCCGACTGTATGCCCTTGAGCTGCGACACGATGCTGGTAGACAGCGGCGCCAGCTTCTTCGACAGGATTTGCGTGCCGATATCACCATCGAGGAGCAGCACCCGTTTGAGCGGCACGACATCGCTCGCTTCCTTGCCCTTCACCTGCAGAATGAGCCCTTCCTTGGGTACCGGCACTCCGGGTAACTGCAGTCGGAAACCACCACGCGCATCGGTTATATCGTGCGGCGCGGGCCATTGTACGGACGCAAGATCGGCATTGGCCTTGATCTCATCGGCCGCATACTTGGGCGGATCAGCGTTGACGGTCAGCCCCGCCGCCGGCGAGCCATCCGGATTGAGCAGAATACCGCTTAGCTGCGGTGCGAAAACGTCCGCAAGTTTTGGAAAGTAATTCTTGAGATCTAACTGTATGGCATCAAGCGTTTTATAGACATGGGTTATTGCAACCTGCTTGTCGCGAATGACATCATGAATTGCTTCCGGCGGGACATCGATATGCAGTTCGCCGATATCCGCCTTGCGCGCGCGAAACTGCAAATTCTCTGCGGACAATGGCGGTATGTCCGTTGCTGGCCCCGATGTAAAGCGGATGAATTCATTGCGAGGTATTGCCATGATTTCTCCTGAATGTGCTGGTGCGCGCGAGAGGCTCGCATCGAGTAGCTCGACGAGCTGCAGGAACGTCATGCGGCGCCCGCCGGGGAAATATTGCGCCGCGGGTTTTTTGAAATCAATATCGCCTAAAAAAAATTTATTTCCGGCATGCAGATTGCAGAAAGCACTCCTGTTAAAAAGTCAGATTGCGTTCGTAAAGGGTGCAAACACGATATGTCTTCTTCGCCGACGCTCGGATTCAACAATAGAAAGTCGTAATGTAAAGAGGATTGCTTCATCAGAAAGGCGATGGCATGCCTTGCGGTATCATCGTGTGCACATCGACCGACTAATAAGGGATGTCAGATGGGAGTAACTGAGCAGCTCGCGCGTTTCGCGGTGGATGTTCCGAGGAGCGCCGTTCCGGCGGCGGCGGTTGAGTCGGCCAAGCTCAGATTTGTCGATACGTTGGCGGTGATGATCGCCGGTTCGCGTCATCCGTCCGCGCTTATCTCGCTCGAGGTTGCGCGGCAGATCGGCGGCAATCCGGTAGCGAGCATCGTTGGTCACCGGGATCGGACATCTTCGCCGCTGGCCGGACACGTGAACGCGGTGTCGGCACACGCGCTTGAATACGACGATTACACCAAGAGCGTCACGCATGCCAGTGTTTGCATGGTTCCCGGTTCGCTTGCGCTCGCGGAGCAATTGGACAAGTCAGGCGCCGATCTCCTCGACGCATTCATCGTGGGGTTCGAGATCGAATCCTGCGTCGCCAAGGGACTGCGCCCGTTCCTAATCGATCATGGGTGGCATCCCAACGGCATTCTTGGTGCAATGGGAGTTGCTGCAGCCGGTGCCCGCCTGATGCGGCTGGATCAAATGCAGTTGCGCATGGCGTTTGGTCTTGCTGCATCGCAGGGTTCGGGCGTCCGCAAAAACGTGGGATCCATGGGCAAGGCATTCCACGTCGGACATGGGGTGCGCTGCGGGGTGTTCGCTGTACTGCTCGCCGCCGCCGGCTTCAAGGTGGATCCTGACGTCATCGAGGGACGCGACGATGGCGTCAATGGCCATGATCGATTCGGCATGGCGGATACATTCAATGGCATCGGCAACTACCGCCTGGACAAAATGGTGGATGGACTCGGCCATCATTGGGAATTGGCGGAAAACACGACGCTCGTGCGGATGCACCCCGGCTCAACGGCGCCCGGTGCAGCAATTGATGGCATGATCGATCTGGCGAAACAGCATGATCTGAAGCCGGCGGACGTTGCATCGATCGAGCTTGAGTGCACGCCTCAGTGCCATACGATAGCGCCGTATGCAACCGCCGCGGATTCGCACAAGGCGCGCTTCTGTCTTCCCTATAGCATGGCGATCGCACTCATCGAGCGGCGTGCCGGCATTGCAGAATACACCGATGAGCGCGTCAATCGAGAAGACGTGCAGACGCTGATGAAGCGCGTAAAAATTATCGAGCCGGATGATCTGAAGCGGCACCGCGGCCAGTGGGGCGAGGCGGGCGTCAATTGGGGCGAAATGCGTCTCACGGTTCGTCTGAATGACGCGCGCGTCGTATGCACGCAGCGGTCGCACGCTCGCGGCTGGTCGGAAAATCCGGCAACCTGGGACGATCTGAAGCAAAAATACGAAGAATGTGCGGGCGGCGTGCTCTCTCAATCACAGGTGGATGAGAGCCTTGCGATGATCGAGACGCTCGACTCATTGCCGAAAGTGAAAGATCTGATGGCGGTGCTGCAGGCTTGATCCCTCAGGCACTGAACAAAATTATTTCGCGTTTCGTGGCGGCTGGTGCCGCGTTTGTCGTAACGTCTGCTACAGCGCAGAACTACCCCGCGCGGCCCATACGCATGATCGTGCCATTCGCACCGGGCGGTGGCGGCGACATCGTTGGCCGATTGTTGGCGCAGAAAATGTCGGAAGGACTCGGCAAACCGCTGGTAATCGATAACAGGGGCGGCGCCGGCGGCACCATCGGTACCGAGCTTGCTGTCAAAGCGCTGGCGGACGGTTATACGGTTCTGCTTGGTAACGTCGGCCCGCTCGCGCTGAGCCCTTCGCTGTATCCGCAGCTTACCTATGACGCTGTGCGCGACCTCGCTCCTGTCAGCATGGTGGCGTCGTTTCCAAACGTGCTCGTGGCAAATATCAGTCTGCCGGCCAGATCGATTCAGGAACTGGTCGCACTCATTAAAAGCCGCCGGGGCAAAATGAACTTCGGCTCCGCGGGCACCGGTACTTCAACGCATCTCGCCGCGGAGCTCTTTAAAGCGGTGGCTCGACTCGACATCGTGCATGTTCCTTACAAGGGCGGCGCAGCGGCACTGACCGATGTCATTGCGGGACAAGTCGCCTATTACTTCGGCAGTTTGCCGAGTTCGCTGCCGTTGGCGCGCGCCGGCAAGGTGCAGGCGCTGGCTGTCACAAGCCTGCGGCGATCGTCCGCGGCACCTGAGATCCCGACGATTGCGGAGTCCGGCTATCCGGGTTTCGAAACCGCGGCGTGGTACGGCGTGCTCGTTCCAATAGGCACGCCGCGGGATATCGTTATGCGCCTCAATCGTGCAACGATCGCTGCCCTTGGTGCAGCTGAAGTGAAGGAGCGCCTGGTGCAGGAAGGCTCCGAGCCGATGGGCAGCTCGCCCGCACAATTCGGCGCTTACATCAAATCAGAAATAGAAAAGTGGTCGAAGGTCGTAAGAGAAGCAAACATCAAAGGCGATTGAGCATGGGGCGGCGTCATCATCTGCGTGCCAGCACCTTTTTCCACTTTGCATAATCGTCGCGTATGGTGTCCCTGAATTGTGCAGGCGTCGTCGCCGAGGAAAGCAGTCCCTGTACTTCGAGCTGCTGCGCAATCGCCGGATCTGCGAGCGCCGCAACCATCGCGCCATTCAATTTGTCGATGATCACAGCGCGTGTGCCGCCCGGGGCGAGTAAACCGTACCAGAATGTTGCGTCATAATCTTTGACGCCCGATTCAGCAAACGTCGGCACGGCGCTAAGCCCGGGGTCCCGCCTGGCGCACGTCACGCCGAGCGGTTTCAAACGTCCGGGACCGATCGCGCGCACGCCGGTGACGCTTACGAATGCGAGGTCTATTTCGCCCGCGAGCAATGCAGTGATGCCCTCGCTGCCGCCCTTGTACGCAACCGGAACAAGCTCGATGCCCGTCATCGATCTCAGCAACTCGCCCGCTAGATGGCCGGTTGATCCCAGGCCCTGAGTTGCGTAATTCAGTTGACCCGGCTTTGACTTCGCGAGCGCAATAACATCGGCGACAGTGTTTCCCGCAAATGCGGGACGCGCTGCAAGCACGTTGCATGCGCGTACCGCAAGTCCAATCGGCGCAAAGTCAGTGAGCGGGTCGTAGCCGAGCTTGACGCCAAGTGCGGGACTTACGGTCAGCGGGCCTACGCTGCCCCAGTAAAGCGTATATCCATCGGCTGCTGCCGTCGCGACGATTTGCGCTGAAATATTGCCGCCGGCGCCCGGCCGGTTCTCGACCACAATGTTTGTGCCGAGCGATTCACTCATTTTCCTCGACGTGACTCGCGCGGAAAAATCCGCTGCGCCGCCAGGGGTGAAGCCAACCAGCAGACGAATGGGTTTTATCGGGTACACGTCTGCAGCGTATGGCGACATTGCAAAAGGTGCGAACAATACCAGCGCTAAAGCCGATAACGAACGATGATCTGCAGCCAGATGCGTGTTCGACACTTAGATGACAGGCGCCCGGCGGTGCCAGTCCGTTACGCACTGGTACGCATGGCCCGTTCTCAGCAGCACCTCTTCGTCGAATGGCCGTCCGATCAGTTGCATGCCGACCGGCATTCCGTTGTTGGAAAATCCTGCCGGCACGGTGAACGCAGGCAAGCCCAGGAAGCTTGCCGCACGAGTGTTGCGAGTGAAGAGCGGAATGAGCGCGCGCAGATCGTCCGGACCTTTACGTGTGATTTCCTCGAGGCTCGGCACCGGAATGGGCATCACCGGCGTATGCAGCAGGTCAACGCGCGTGAACACATCTTCCATAAACTCGCGGCGTAGACGGGCTCGCTCATTTAGCGCCGCGATGTATTGCGTGGCAGGGATGTTGAGCCCCGGTTCAAATCTCGCCCGCACGCCGGCCGAATAATCCTGCGGCCTCGTACGCATCCACCCGGCGTGATAGGTCGATGACTCCGCTTCGCTCATGATGATCGAGAGTTTGAACACATACTCAGGATTCGGCACATCGATGCTGACGACTTGTGCGCCCAATGACTTCAGTACCGCAATGCTGTCATCCATGCGCATTTGAACGTCATCCGTCACTTCATCGGAGAAGTAATTGGCGGGAATGCCAATGCGAAGACCCTTTATGCTGCCGCGTAGCCTGCGTTCGTAAGGATGCACGGGTTCGGCGCTCGTCGCCGGATCGTTTTGATCGGCGCCTGCGATGATTTCTAAAAGACGAGCGCAATCGCGCACCGTGCGTGCAATCGGTCCCACGCAATCATGCGACCATGCGCGCGGCATAGCGCCATATACGCTAACGCGCCCGTTCGTTGGCTTGAGGCCAACGACGCCGCACATTGCCGCAGGAGTCCGAATTGAGCCGCCGGTATCCGAACCAAGCGACGCATATGTGGCACGCGCGGCTACCGCAGCGACCGAGCCGCTCGACGAGCCGCCAGTCACATAGTTCGTGTTCCATGGGTTATGACACCGACCCCAATGCTCGTTGCCCCCGGTCGGGTCTGACGCAAACTCGCCCATGTTCAGACCGCCAATCCACAGTGCGCCGGCGCCGTTCAACCGGTCAATCACGGTTGCGGTAATTTCCTGGCGCTGATCGCGCAGGATTTTCGAGCCGCAGGTAGCGACTTTACCCTGTCGGTAAAACATGTCCTTATGAGCCAGCGGCACGCCGTGCAGCGGTCCGACTCTTACACGCCGCGCGAGCCGCTCATCAGCGGTGCGAGCTGCTGCGAGTACCTCTTCGCGTTCGATTGAGATGAAACAATTGAGTTGCGGCTGGACATGATCGATGCGGGCAAGGCAATTTTCAGTAACTTCGAGTGATGAAACATTTCCTTTCCGAATCGCATCAGCGACCTCGGTCATGCTCATCGCGCTAAGTTCGTCACTCATAGTTGTAGTGTGCTTATGTCGGCTATTCGCTTAACGAAGAAGCAGCGCCAAAAATCAATCGACGCCAGGAATTTTTGCGTCTTCAAATACCTTTGCCCACTTCGCGATGTCTTCCTTCACGAATGCCGCCATCTGTTCGGGGGTGCTGCCGATGATCTCAAGGCCGACGTTGGTGCAGCGTTCGCGCACATCGGCGAGCTGCAAGGTCTTGACGATCTCGCCCGAGAGTTTGCTCACGATAGGCGACGGCGTACGCGCGGGCGCAAGCATGCCGAACCATGAGATGACCTCGTAGCCGGGAAGACCCGCTTCAGCGATCGTTGGCAGTTCGGGCAACGTCGCCGAACGTTGCGCCCCGCTGGTCGCCAGCGCCCGCAGCTTTGCGTTCTTGACATAGGGCATCGCCGTGAGCGGACTGCTGAAGCTCAAATGAACCTGCCCGGCAACGAGATCCGTCATCGCCGGCGCGGTTCCTTTGTACGGCACATGCGTCATGTCGATACCGGCCATCGCCTTGAACAGCTCACCCGCGAGATGAGGTGTCGCGCCCGTGCCGCCGCTGGCGAAGTTGAGCTTCCCTGGATTTGTTTTGGCATACGCGATCAGCTCTTTGACCGAGCCGACATTTAATACACTAGGATTAATGACGAGGATAACGGGCGTGCGCGCGAGGAGACTCAATGGCGCGAAATCGCGGACCGGATCCCATGACAGCTTGTTGTACAAACTGATGTTGGTTGTAAAGAGGCCCGGCACCACGATCAACGTGTAGCCGTCCGGTGCGGCTTTCGCCACAGCGTCTATTCCAATATTCGCGCCTGCGCCGGGTTTCGCTTCGACGAGCACCGGCTGCCCCCAGCTTTCGCTCAGTTTCTGGCCTATCAGCCGCGCGAGCAATTCCGTAATGCCACCGGGCGCGAAGGCGTCGATGATGTGTATGGGTTTACTCGGATACGCCTGACTCAACGCCGGTTGCTGGACCGTGAACATAAGAACACTCGCGACAAGAGCACAAGCACGCATCCGCATATGGCATGGTTCCAAATGAGATCAGGGGAAAGCGACGCGGGTTGCCTGATGGCGTCGAAGTACGCTAAGAGTAAAAGATAAGCGCGTACGTGACAAGGAAACCATGCAATGATCAATGCAGCAATCGTCGGTCTGGGCCGATGGGGCAAGAACCTCGTCGACTCGGTGCAGGGCAAGAGCGACCATCTGCAATTTACTCATGGCGTCGTACGAACGCCCTCAACGTCGCGTGACTACGCCGCGCGCCATGCGATCGAATTGTCGACCGAGTTCGATCGAGTACTTGATGACAAGAGGATTGAGGCGGTCGTGCTCACCACTCCACACACACTGCATACGGAGCAGATCATCGCTGCGGCGCAAGCCGGAAAAGCCGTGTTTTGCGAAAAGCCGCTTGCCTTGCGCAAGGCAGACGCCGAGCGTGCGATCGAAGCCTGTCGTGCCGCCGGCGTTGTACTCGGGCTTGGACACAACAAGCGCTTCTGGCCGTCAATGCGGGAGCTAAAGCGTCTCGTCGAGGATGGTGAGCTCGGCCGGATTCTCCACATCGAAGGCCACTTCAGCAACGAAAGCACGGGAAGATTTTTCACCGGCTGGCGGGGCTCGGAGGTTGAATCACCCGGTGGCGGATTGACAGCGACCGGTATTCACGTCATCGATGCATTCATGGGTCTCGTCGGCCCTGCACAGCGCGTGACGGCTCATTCGGTATCACACGAATCGCTTACCGCGCCGGTCGACACGCTGACCGTTTTCATGGAGATGGCGAATCGCGTAAGCGGCGTACTCTGCGGGGTTAGAACCACACCGCAATTCTGGCGCGTTCACGTATTCGGTGAGAACGG
>Ga0068868_100000182_pt1 | contig 42019 bp, 44 predicted proteins | sample KBSMisM42_FD_64660 | JGI IMG/M metagenome (GOLD analysis project Ga0068868, IMG submission 64660) | Miscanthus rhizosphere microbial communities from Kellogg Biological Station, Michigan, USA - KBS Miscanthus M4-2 | ecosystem: Host-associated > Plants > Roots > Rhizosphere > Soil ...
GACTCTTTGGTCCGTCCGGGGGACGGACCTGTCGCCGCAATCCCCGCCGGGGAGAGGGAGTGCTCAGCGACCTTTGAATGTCGATGCAGGCTAGCGATTAACCGTCGCTGGCGCGCTCGATGTCGGCGCCGACCGCCTGGAGCTTCTCCTCGAGCCGCTCATAGCCGCGATCGAGATGGTAGACGCGGTTGACCTCGGTCGTGCCCTGCGCGGCGAGGCCGGCGAGGACCAGGCTCATCGAGGCGCGCAGGTCGGTCGCCATCACCGGCGCTCCGACCAGCCCTTCGACGCCGCGCACCACCGCCGAACGGCCGCGCACCTCGATGTCCGCCCCCATCCGCGCCAGCTCGGGAACGTGCATGTAGCGATTTTCGAAGATCGTCTCGGTGAGCAGGCTGGTGCCGCCGGCCAGCGCCAGCATCGCCATGAACTGCGCCTGCATGTCGGTCGGGAAGGCGGGGAAGGGGGCGGTCGAGATCGACAGCGGCCTGATCCCGCCGTCGGCGGTCACCTTGACCCCGTTCTTGCGGAATTCGAGGATGGCGCCGGCGTCGGCGAGGCCGGAAAGGATCGCGTGCATCGAATCCTCGCGGGCGCCGGCGAGCTCGACCGAGCCGCCGGTGATCATCGCCGCGCAGGCATAGGAGCCGGCCTCGATCCGGTCCGGCATCACCGCATAGGTGGCGCCGTGCAGCCGGTCCTTGCCGTGGACGGTCAGGGTGTCGCTCCTCAGGCCCTCGATCTCGGCGCCCATCGCGATCAGGCATTGCGCCAGATCGGTGATCTCGGGCTCGCGCGCGGCATTCTCGATCACGCTCGTGCCCCTGGCGAGCACCGCCGCCATCAGCGCGTTCTCGGTCGCGCCGACCGAGACCGAGGGGAAGGAGATGGTGCCGCCGGCAAGGCCGCCTTTGGGCGCGGTCGCCTTGACGTAGCCGGCGGCGAGCTCGATCTCGGCGCCGAGCGCCTGGAGCGCCTTCAAATGGAGGTCGATCGGCCGGGTCCCGATCGCGCAGCCGCCGGGCAGCGACACCGTCGCCTCGCCGGTCCGCGCCAGCAGCGGCCCCAGCACCAGGATCGAGGCGCGCATCTTCCTGACGATGTCGTACGGCGCGACCGTCGAGGCGATGGTGTTGGCCCGGAAGGTCATCACCCGCCCGAAATCGCCCTTGCGCGCGCCTTCGACGGTGGTCGAGACGCCGAGCTGGTTGAGCAGATGGCCGAAGCTGTCGACGTCGGCGAGGCGGGGCAGGTTGCGAAGCGTCAGCGGCTCGTCGGTGAGCAGCGCGCACGGCATCAGGGTCAGCGCCGCGTTCTTCGCGCCCGAGATCGGGATGCGGCCGCTGAGCGGCTTGCCGCCGTTGATGATGATCCGGTCCATCGCGCGCGTCTTAGCCTTTGTGCGCCCGCGCGCAAGCGGGCCGGCGGATCAAAAAAGTTCCCCAACCGCAACGTCTTGATTTCGATCAGGGCATGGCAGAGAATTCGCGCTTATGGTTGCGTGTCGGGCCTGTGTGCCGGCCTGGGGGGACGAGTAAGATTGGGCGGATCCTGCTTAGCTGAGCGACTCAGCCATTACGTTCGCCTGTCCGCGGGCGAGCAGGAAGCGCTCGACCGGCTCGAGGAGCAGGACCGCGCCTTCCGCCGCGGCGCCGTCATCATCCGCGAGAACGAGGTGCCGCGCGAGCTCTACATCGTCCGCTCGGGCTGGCTCCATTCGTCGGTCGTGCTCGGCAATGGCAGCCGCCAGATCATGCGCTTCCATTTCAAGAGCGACGTTCTCGGCCTGCCGCTGCTCGCCTTCGCCGATTCCCCGGAGACGGTGACGGCGGTCACCGACGTCGTGCTCTGCCCGTTTTCGCGCGATCGGGTCGCCACCCTGATCGCCGACCATCCGCGGCTGGCGGCGCTGCTGGTCGCGCTCGCGATTGCCGCGCGGGTCTCGCTCGCCGACCGGCTCGCCTCGATCGGCCGCACCGCGGCGCGGGCCCGGGTCTCCTCGCTGCTCTGCGAGATTCACGCGCGCCTCAACATGCTCGGCCTCGCCGAGAACGGGGCCATCCAGCTGCCCCTGACCCAGGAGGAGATCGGCGACGCGACCGGCCTCACCTCGGTTCACGTCAACCGGATGATGCGCTCGCTGGTCGAGGACGGGCTGATCGAGCGCCAGGGCAGCCAGCTGCGCATCCTCGACAAGGCCCGGCTCTGCGCCGACGCCAATTACGTCGACCGCTCGGTGCTCGAAACCTCCTGGATGCCGCCGCCGCGGTAGGCTCGAGCGTCAACGGGTCGTCATCCCGGACCTGATCCGGGATCCATGAACGCGGACGGCGAGAATCTGCAGTATCGGTATTCATGGATTCCAGCTTTCGCTGGAATGACGGACAGGGAAAAAGAGGGACAGTCCCTCTTTATTCGACGGGCGGAAGCTCACGCCTTCTCCAGCGTGCACTGGAGCGGGTGCTGGTTGGCGCGGGCGAAGTCGATCACCTGGGCGACCTTGGTTTCGGCCACTTCGTAGGGAAAGATCCCGCAGACGCCGACTCCGCGCTGATGGACGTGGAGCATCACCCGGGTCGCGTCCTCGATCGACATCTTGAAGAAGCTCTGGAGGACGTGGACGACGAATTCCATCGGCGTGTAATCGTCGTTCAGCATCAGCACCTTGTAGGGCGAGGGCGTCTTTGTCCGGGTCCGCGTCTTGGTGGCGACGCCGAGCCCGGTGCCGTCCTCGACGCCCTGGTCGCCATCGCCTGCAATGATCCGGTCCATGCCCATATCAACGCGATAAATATGGCAAGGTGCCGTTGCCCCGCAAGGGTTCACGCGCCCGGTCCGGATGCGAAAAGGGCGGCCGCCCCAACGGGAGCGACCGCCCTTCTCTACGGTTCGGACCTTCGCGAGTTACGCGGCGAGGGTCTTCACGCGCTCGGCCGCAGCCGCATAGCGGCTGTTGATCGGCTCGGCGACGTCGCCGGCGAGCTTCAGAACGGTCTCCGACAGGCGGGCGCTCTCGGCGACCGCGGCGTCGAACGCGCTGCGCGCATAATCGCCCTGGAGCTTGAAGAAGTCGGTCGCCGACTTCACCTCGGCGAAGCTCTTGAAGGCGGCCGAGGCCTCCTCGAAGCTCTTGCGGCCGTAATCGGCGGCGTCGTGGCTCAGCGTCTCGACGCCCTTGGCGGCGACCTTCGAGGAAGCGACGAGCGCCTCGACATTGCCGCGGGTCAGATCGGCGATCTCCTCGACGATCTTGGCGCTCTTCTCGAACGCGGTCTTGGCGCGGGCGTTGACGTCGCCGAGGACGGCGGTGAACTGCTCGGCGGCGATCTTGCCGGTCTCGATGGTCTTGGTGGACTGGTTGGCCATTGTCTTCACTCCTGTCTTGATGGTGGCCGCGCCGGCGCGGGCCGGCTTGGCTTTGCGGACGGTGCGGGCTGCCGCCGGCTTCCTGGCCGGCTTCGCCTGCTTGATGGTCTTCTTCGCGGCCCGGCGGGCGGGCTTGCGGGCCTTCGGCGCGGCGGCTTTCGCCACCGGCTTGGCGGCGATTGCTTTCGCGGGCGCCGGCTCGGCCTTGACGGCTTCAGCCTTCGGGGCGCCGGCCTTGGCGGGCTCGGCGGCGGGCGCCTTGGGGGCGTCCGCTTTCGGCAGCATTTCCGCCCTGGTCTCGGTCACTTTCGCTTCGGTCTGATCGGCCACGTTCGGCTCCTTCTATGCTGCAATGCAGCAAATAGGAGAGCCGCCTCGGGATTTCAAGCACTTTTTTGTGCGCTGCAGCACAAGCCGCTTCAGGCCAGCACCCCCTTGGCCTGCAGCGCGTCGATCACCGTCGCGATGGCCGCGCGTGCCTGGGTGTCCTGAGTGGCGCCCCCGGACGGATCGGCGATCGCCGCCAGGACGGGCTGAAAGGCGATGAAATCGACGAACAGATCGTAGCTCGGATCCGCTTCGTAGATCCGCACCGTGATCACGTCGCCATCGGCCCAGCCGGTCCCGTCGACCGCCGCGGCGGCGAGCGCGTAGGACGTGTGGGACGCGCCCGGATGGACGGCCTGTGCGAAGGCGCCGTTCTTGACGACGATGCATCCCCATTTGATGTCGCTCTCGGCGGTGGCGTGGCGGGTCCGATGGGAGAGCCTGAACCAGCCCGGCATGATATCCTGGCCGACCACGAAGCGAAGCTCGAAGCCGCTGTTCGCGGTGCTCGCGTCGAGCTTGATCGCATAGCCGTGCGACGCTCCGGAGTCGGCGACGATCGCTTCGATCCCGCCGCCGACCGCGGTGTCGGCCGATCGACCCCAATAATCGAGGCCATGGCAGAGGTGCAGCCGGTCCTGCACCCCGGTTTCGCCCGATTCCTTTGCCCGGCGCTGCTCGGGCATCGCTTCATAGCCCCTGGCCGAGTCGGCGTAGAGAACGCGCGGATGGACGCCGATCATGCGTTGCACATTCTCCCGCGCGTCCCGGACCACCAGCCGATAGTCGAGCTGGTTGGCGCCGAAGTCCCAGCTTGCCGGCGAATCGATGATCGCGGCCCAGCCTGGGTCCGAGACGGTCGCAATCGGCTGGTCGATCACGCATTCGACGGCGTTCGCGCCGAGCCTGAAGATCGGGGCGCCGGAGAAGAACGGGGCGATCAACCTCGTATTCCGGCCATCCAAATAGACCAGCGCCAGGGCGGCGTCCTCGGCCCCGTCGGTCTCCTCGAAGAACGTCGCCAGGACGGTCGTTCCGAAGCCGCTGTCGAGCAGCAGGAAGGGGTCCTCCGTCCCGCCGATCGCGATCGGTCCGAAAAAGCGGCTGTCGACGAGGTTGTTGTTGCCGAACGTTCCCGAGCGCTCGATCATGAGGTGCCGGTTGTTCTGGATGAAGCGCGCCGAGATGTGGCTGTTGTCGCAGCCCTTGAGCCAGAGCCCGCGGCGCCACCCCGTGATCATGCACTGGTCGTCGAGCTCGAGGTGAAACAGCTTAGCCGCGCGCAGGAAATCCCCATTCTGCTCGCCGGCATCGCCGGCGGTCTTGCCCGCGCCGCCGGCATGGACGTTGCGAAAGGCGAGGTTGCGCAGATAGCTGTAGCCAGTCCCGTCCACGGGATCGTGGATGAGCGGATTGTTGATCGAGAACATCGTGCCGTCATAATCGGTGGCGTCGAAGATCAGATGCTCCCACGCCCAGTCGCCCGTCTCGGCGGGAGAATAGTTCGAATAGACGATGTTCCAGCAGACGCCCGGTTCGGTGAACCTGAGGGTCGGCCGGTTGGACTGGGAGTCCGCGGGCGGATCCGCATCGGTGCCGGCGCCCTCGCCGACGAACCGCAGCCCGGGCGGAAGCCTGCCGTTGCAAATCTGGCCATCGACGATGGAGATACCGGCGGAGCCCCAGGGAACCTTGATCACGGCCACGCCCCGCGCGTTCGCCTCGGCAATGGCGTTCTGCCAGGCGGCGAGATCGCTGGTCACGCCATCGCCGACATAGCCGAAATCGTAGAGGCTGATCGTCTCGCCGAGCCGCTCCTCCAGATCGCGGGTAACGGCGCCGGTTCCGGCCGGCGTGTAGGCCATGGGCGGGGTGGCGGTCATCTTTTGTCTCCTTCTGTCGGCCGACTCGGCACGTAGAACAGAAAGAGAACAATATTAGAACAGAAATTGCAAGAGGTTTTTACCGCGCCCCCTTTTACCGCGCCTTCACATAGCTGCCGGGCGCGTCCTCGATCGCCTTCAGCTTGCCCTTGCCGGGGATGCGGGCGCCTCTGGCCGCCACCTCCTCGGCCGAGATGCCGCGGATCCAGCCGACCCAGTCGGGCCACCAGCTCCCTTTGGTCTCGGTCGCGCCGGCGATGAAGGCCTCGAGCGTGCCGGCTTTCTTCTCGTTCGTCCAATATTGGTATTTTCCCGCCTCGGGCGGGTTGACGACGCCGGCGATGTGGCCGGAGCCCGCCAGCACGAACCTGAGCGGGCCGCTGAAATGATGGGTGATCTTCCAGACGCTCTGCGGCGGTGCGATATGGTCCTCACGCCCGGCCTGGACGTAGGTCGGCACCTTCACCGTCCGCAGGTCGATCGGCGTGCCGTCGATGGTGATGCCGCCGGGCTGGACCAGCCTGTTCTCGCGATAGAGCTGGGTCAAATAGGCGCGGTGCCATTTGGCCGGCAAATTGGTGGTGTCGCCGTTCCAGAAGAGCAGGTCGAACTGCGGATAATCCTCGCCCATCAGATAGTTGGAGGTGACGTAGCTCCAGATCAGGTCGCGGCCGCGCAAGAGGTTGAAGGTCGCCGCCATGTAGCGGCCGTCGAGATAGCCCTTGTCGGCCGAGAGATTCCGGATCAGCTCCATCTGCTCGTCGCCGATGAACAGCTTCAGGTCGCCGGCCTCGGAAAAATCGACCTGGGCGGTGAAGAAGGTCGCCGAAGCGACCTTGCCGGCGTCGCCGCGCGCCTCCATCAGCGCCAGGGTCGCGGCCAGCATCGTCCCGGCGACGCAATAGCCGATCGCATGGACGGAATCGACGCCGAGCGCTTCCCTCACCGAGTCGATCGCCTCGGCCTGGGCGAGCACATAATCGTCGAGGCCGATGTCGGCGAGGCCCTCGTCGGCCGACTTCCACGACACGACGAACACGGTGAGCCCCTGATCGACCGCCCATTTGATGAAGCTCTTCTTCGGGTTGAGGTCGAGGATGTAGAAGCGGTTGATCCACGGCGGGAAGATGATCAGCGGCACCGCCAGCACCTTGTCGGTGGCGGGCGCGTACTGGATCAGCTGGTAGAGCGGGGTCTCCGCGATCACCTTGCCGGGCGTCGCGGCGATGTTGCGGCCGACCTCGAACGCGCCGGCATCGACGTGGCTGAGCTGGCCCTTTTCGAGGTCGGTGAGGAGATGTTCGAGGCCCTTCAGCAGGCTCTCGCCCTTGGTCTCCATCGCCCGCTCGATCACCTGCGGGTTGGTCAGCGCGAAATTGCTGGGCGCCATCGCGTCGACGAACGCCCTGGTGGTGAAGCGCAGCCTGGCCCGCATCTCCTCATCGACGCCGTCGATCGCCTCGACCGCGCCGAGCATCCGCTCGGAGATCAGCAAATAGGTCTGGCGGATGGTGTCGTAGAGCGGATTGTCGCGCCATTCGGGCGCGGCGAAGCGCCGGTCCTTGTCGGCCTTCTCGGCCAGCGCGCTCGGCTCCGGCGCGCCGCCCAGCGCGCGCTGCCAGATCGACAGCCCCTCGCTCCACAGCTCCGCCTGCATCCGCATGATCTTCGCCGGATCGCCGAACATCGCCATGCCGGGCCACGCCGCGGCGACCTTCTCCGGCTCCGGAGCGGCGGCCGCGGCGGCGCCCATCTGCTGGGCGAGATGCTCCATCATCAGCTGCTGGGCGCGGCCCATCACCCAGGTCCAGTGCTGCATGTCCTCGAGGCTCGGAGCGGGGAAGGGGGCCGCGGCCGGCGGCGCCTCGGCGTCCTTGGTGTCGGGGTCGGCCATATTGCGATCCTCTTTCAGCGCACCGTTTAGTGAGCACGATGAAAAGGGGAAGGGGCTGACTTAGGAGTTTTTATCTGCGTCTACGATGCGGGATGTCTCCCCTACGCCACAATTCTCCCAGTGCCGTCACGATTTGATCGCGAGGCATGCGGGAGAGCAGCAGGCTCTTACATTCCGAAATAACGGCACCGTTTGGGGTCATGTTTAGAGCGGCGAAAACCATGGCGCCCGGTGCAACTCCGAATGTGGTGGCAGAGTCGGTGAGCGTGACCGTGCCATTGGTGTGGTTCAGGCGCATGCTGACCGGACCGGGCGCTCCCTTTATCGGAAACACCAGCTCGAGCGTCTCAGCCTGTCCTGCGGCGGCATTCTCGCGCGTGCGAACGATCGCGAAGCCGAGGATGTCGGAAGTCTCGAAGAGCCATCGCGCAGCAGCGCGCGGCGAGGAGGTTGCCGCCGCTGGCAACTGACAATAGGCATCCGCAGCAGCCGGGAGAGCGGCGAGGGCCGCGACCGTAGCTAATTTCAACCAGCCAGATGACAGTCCCATGGCATCCTCAGACCAAACAACAACCATCCAGCGACACCGGCGCTCCATACCCCGGCATCGCTGCCATACCATGGCTTACGTACAGGGTTTCTTGGGCCGAGAACACTTTCTCACTGAGTGCCGCATAGTCCACGCCGTCAGCAATGGAATAGGAAGTGTAACTGAGCACGCCCTCATAACGTGACGGCGCATCAGCCGGCATGCTCCAAACCGTCGTCGGCGTCTCAGGCGAAAGCAAGTCCAGCCTCATACTCGTCTGGGTCGGGGCCGCCGCATATGCACCATATCCATAGCCGCCGGCATCCAGCCTTCCGCCCACAATCACTATCTCGACCGTGGTGCCGGATTGGATGGGGCCGTTTGACCCGTTCGCATTCACGATAACGGACATTCGAGTCCCGCCAATTTGCGATGGATCTTCGAACCAACTCGGCGGAGCAGTGACGATCCTTACATCGAGCGTGACGTTGTGGTCTTCCATCTCGTTGAAGGTTGCGGTGAGGGACGGATCGCGATGAGCGTTGTCGAGGGCCTGCAGGACCTGAGCAGCCTCGGTTGCATTTAGCCCATGCATCGTGGTGTGCGGTCTTCCATCTTGAGCCGGAATGTCAAAGTCGCGGCGTCCGCTACCTGCCGCCACACCCAAGGTCGTCGATCCAAAGGCAATGTAGAATGCGCCGAACGCTCCGCTGAAGAAATCGAAATCGATGCCAATTGCGTTGAGCGTATTGCTTCCATAACGCGACCCAGTGACTACGATGGTGTCCGGCATACTCAGCTCCTACCCAATACCGCCGGCATTCTTCGGGAGAGTTATGCGGCCAATAAAGATGTGATGATTACTGTATTTGCCAAATAGCGGAACGGTCGAGTAGCGTTGCTGCCGGTTGCCGGCTTCGTTATGACGCGGGGATATGCCAATCGAAGCGGCGCGCGACCGCTGAACGAGGTCCGCGATCTGAAGGGAGGGGCGGATGGGCGTTCGCAAGGCGACGGTGCTGGCCGCGGCAGTGATCATGGCGGCGCCGGCCCTCGCCCAGTCCGGCTGGCGGGCGATCGGCCATGCGCAGGCCGCCCCGGGCGTGGCCAGCGTGACGATTTCGGCGCGCGAGGACGGCCCCTATCGCGAGTTCATCATCTGCCTCGACGGCGGCCCGGCGCGGCTGACCGACGCGACCGTCCATTATCGCGACAATCGCGTCCAGACCTACCGGCTTCGCGCCCGCCTCGGCGACGGCAGCTGCAGCCGCGCCGCGACCCTCAGCGGCCGCGACCATGGTATCGCCAGCCTTGAGATCGGCTACGATCCCGCCAGCCTCCAGGGCGCCGGCCCGCGCCTCGAGCTTTCGGTGCGCTAGTACGGACCCTGACGGAGCCGTTGCGGTCGTTCGGAAAGCTGTGATATCTTCAGAAGTTGGGCAGCTTCGGGGGAGGAGCGGATGGGCGTTCGCAAGACTATCGTGCCGGCCGCGGTGATGATCGCGGCGGTGCCGGTCCTGGCCCAGTCGGGCTGGACCCATATCGGCCAGGCGACGGCGGCGGCGAGCGCGCGCAGCGCGACGATCGCCGCCCAGGGCGATCCGCGCCACCGCCAGGTGATGGTCTGCGTCGAGGGCCATGTCATCCGGCTCAACGACACGGTGCTCCGCTACAAGGACGGCCGCGCCCAGACGCTGCAGCTGCGCGCCCGCATTCCCGACGGCGGCTGCAGCCGGATGACCGAGCTCGGCGGCCGCACCCGCCAGATCGAGAGCGCCGAGGTCGGTTACGACCCGGCCACCCTCCAGGGCGGCAGCGCCATCGTCCAGCTGTTCGCGCGCTAGGACCCTGGCCCTCGCGCATCAGTCCGGGTGCAGGATCCGGTCGAGGCCGCGCGAGAGGGCGCGGACGGTGGCGATGACGTCGATCATCACCGGCTGGGGGCAGAGCCTGAGGCAGCCGTCCGCGGCCAGCGCTCCGGGCCCGCTGGGCAGGTCGCCGGCGATGTGGCGGACCTCGCCGGGAATGGGCTCGTAGGGCACGCGCATGGCGGAATCCTCGGCGCGGCCGCAGACGACGATATCCTCGCCGTCGCCCGTGCGCGGGCAGCGGCGCGCGCTTCGGGCGCCCGCCATTACCGCGCCGAACTCGGCATCGTAGGCGGCGAGCGCCGCTTCGGCGGTGGCGGCGGCCGGCGGCTCGGCGAACGCCGCCGCGGGCCAGGCCGAGGCGAGCAGGATCAGGGCCGTTCTCGACTTTGTCATGGGCCTCGCTTACTTGCCCCGCAAACGCCCTGTCGGCGCGGAGGATGACACATCTCATGGTCAAGGCAAGCCATGTTCTCGATCGCGTGCTGGTGCTCGAAATGGTGCGGGTCACCGAGGCCGCGGCGGTGGCCGCCTCGAAGCTGATCGGCCGCGGCGACGAGAAGGCGGCCGACGCCGCCGCCGTCGCGGCGATGCGCGATGCGCTGAACCAGCTCGATTTCGACGGCACCGTGGTGATCGGCGAGGGCGAGCGGGACGAGGCGCCGATGCTGTTCATCGGCGAGAAGGTCGGCGCGGCCCAGGGCACGGGGCCGAGGATCGACATCGCCCTCGATCCGCTCGAGGGAACGACGATCACCGCCAAGGCGGGCGCCAATGCGATGGCGGTGCTCGCCATCGCCGAGCAGGGCTGCCTCCTGAACGCGCCCGACGTCTATATGGACAAGCTCGCGGTCGGCCCGAACTATCCGGAAGGGGTGATCGACCTCGCCAGGAGCCCGTCGGAGAACGTCCGCGCGGTCGCCGCCGCCAAGGGGGTCGATCCGTCCGAGCTCATCACCTGCGTGCTCGACCGGCCGCGCCACGAGAAATTGATCGCCGAGCTGCGCGCTCTGGGCTGCGGCATCCAGCTGATCCCCGACGGCGACGTCGCCGGGGTAATCGCTGTGACCGACCCCGACACCGGCATCGACCTCTACATGGGCTCGGGCGGGGCGCCGGAAGGCGTGCTCGCCGCCGCCGCCCTGCGCTGCGTCGGCGGCCAGTTCCAGGGCCGGCTCCTGTTCCGCAACGACGCCGAGCGCGGCCGCGCCGCGCGCTGGGGGGTCGAGGACCTGAACCGCATCTACCGGCTCGAAGAGCTCGCCAAGGGCGACGTCATCTTCGCCGCGACCGGAGTCACCAACGGCTCGCTGCTCGCCGGCGTCCAGCGCCGCAAGACCGTCATCACCACCGAAAGCGTGGTGATGCGCGCCTCGACCGGCACCGTCCGCTGGGTCAAAGGCGAGCACCGGCCCGACCACGAGCCGGGCGGGCAGGGCGGCTAGGCTCGGCGTCCTATTTCTTGAACTTGGCGGCGAGGCTGTTCAGCAAGGCGGTGCCGACATTGGTCGCCGACTGGGCCATGATCGCGGTCTGCTGCTGCGCCTGGCTGGCATTGTTCGCGGCGGTCGCCAGCGCCTGGCTGGTGGCGACATAGAGCTCGCCCATGGCGATCGCCGGCGACACGCCGAGGATGCCGAGATTGGCCTGGGTGATCGAGTCGGTGGTCTGGCTGTTGACGGCAGTTGGATATGCCATGATCGATCCTCCTTGGGAGTGGGTGCGGACCGGTGACGGTGTCGCGCTTTCGCTCTTCGGATCATCTTCGCGACGGAGCCGGCCGCGGGCGTGCCGGGCCGCGACGGCGGCTGGCAGCGGACTGATAGCATGGCGCGGCCGGGGCTGTCGCTGAGATTGCTCCGGAATGGCGCTCGCCCTTTGTCCACAGGGATTTTGGCGCGTGGATTCACAAAGGCTGCCTGCCGGCCTAGACTCGGCCGATGCTGACGGCCCTGGCCCCGCCTCTTTCCGACCATGTCTGCGGCGTGGCGCGCTCGATCCTGGGCCAGCCCTGGCGCTGGCGCGGCGGCGGGACGGATTCGCCCGACGCGGGCTTCCAGCCCGACGACCTCGTCGACCGGCTGCTGCTCGCCCGCGGCGTCGGCCGCGACGACCTCGCCCGCCATCGGGCGCCGACCCTGCGCGCCTTCATGCCCGACCCCTCCGTCTTCCGCGACATGGACAAGGCCGCCGCGCGGCTCGCCGATGCGGTCGAGCGGCAGGAACAGGTCACCGTCTTCGGCGACTATGACGTCGACGGCGCGACCTCGGCCGCCTTGCTCATCCGCCTGCTGCGTGGGCTCGGCCTGAAGGCCGGCGCCTATATCCCGGACCGGCTGATGGAGGGCTACGGGCCGTCGGGCGAAGCCCTGGTGCGGCTCGCCGAGCAGGGTGCGTCGCTGATCGTCACCGTCGATTGCGGCGCCCAGGCGTTCGAAGCGCTGGCGATGGCCAGGGCGGCCGGCGTCGACGTGATCGTCGTCGACCATCACAAATGCGCGAGCGCGCTTCCCGACGGCTTTGCCATCGTCAATCCGAACCGGCTCGACGAGAGCGACGAAGGCGCCGCCCAGGGCCATCTCGCCGCGGTCGGCATGGCCTTCCTGCTCGGCGCCGCCTTGCTTCGCACGCTGCGCGAACGCGGCTTCCTTGCCGGGCGGGAGGAGCCCAGGCTGATCGACCTGCTCGATCTCGTCGCGCTCGGCACGGTCGCCGACGTCGCCCAGCTGAAGGGCCTCAACCGCGCCTTCGTCACCCAGGGGCTGAAGGTGATGGCGGCGGGGCGCAATATCGGCCTCGCCGCCCTGGCGGCCGCCGCCCGGCTCAGCCGCGCCCCCCAGTGCCGCGACCTCGGCTTCGCGCTCGGCCCCCGGATCAATGCCGGCGGCCGGGTCGGCAAGTCGGATCTCGGCGTGCGCCTGCTCACCACCGAGGATCCGGCCGAGGCCGAAGCCATCGCCGCCGAGCTGGACCGGCTCAACGAGGAGCGCCGAGGCATCGAGGCCGCCGTCTGCGAGGCCGCCGAAGCGCTCGCCGCCGGCCAGGCGAACCGCGCCGTCGCCCTGGTCGCCGCGCCCGGCTGGCACCCGGGCGTGATCGGCATCGTCGCCGGCCGCCTCAAGGAGAAATTGCGCCGTCCGGCGATCGTCGTCGCGCTCGGCGAGGACGGCATCGGCAAGGGCTCGGGCCGCTCGATCTCGGGCGTCGACCTCGGCGCCGCGGTGCTCGCCGCGAAGGACAGCGGCCTCCTGATCGCCGGCGGCGGCCACGCCATGGCGGCGGGCCTCACGGTCGCCGCCGACAAGGTCGAGGCGCTGGCGGAATTCCTCGACGAACGGCTGTCGGCGGACGTCGCCCGCAGCCGCGACGACCGCGCCTTGCTGCTCGACGCGCTGCTCGCGCCGGGCGGGATCAACGCCCGCTATTGCGACGCGCTCGATGCCGGCGGACCCTATGGCGCCGGCTGGCCCGGCCCGCACGTCGCCGCCGGCCCGGTCGCAATCGTCAAGGCGGACGTGGTCGGCGGCGGGCACCTGCGCGTGATCGCCGCCGGCGCCGACGGCCGCCGGGTCAAGGCGATCGCCTTCCGGATGGCCGACAGCCCGTTGGGCGAGGCGCTGCTCGCCGCCCCGCCGCACCGCCGGCTCTGGCTCGCCGGCCGCCTCAAGCGCGACGATTATCACGGCGGCGACGCCGCCGAGCTCCACCTCGAGGACGCCGCCTGGGCGGATGCTTGACCGGTTCCGGCCCAGCCCCTAAGTCGCGGCTCGCTTCGCGGCCCCATCGTCTAGCGGTCTAGGACGTCGCCCTTTCACGGCGAAAACACGGGTTCGAGTCCCGTTGGGGTCACCAGAGCAGGAACGCGAAGAACAGCACCGTCGCCGCGGCCATGACCAGGGTCGCGCCCCAGCCGAGCAATGTCGCTGCGGGCGACAGGGTCAGCTCGCCCATCGCCCGCTTGTTGCGGACGATCAGCATCATCATCACCATCAGCGGCGCCGCCAGCACGCCGTTCACCACCGCCGCCCAGTAGAGCGCCCGGACCGGATCGATCGCGATCGAGGTGAGCGCGGCGCCGGCCAAAGTCGTCACCGCGATCGTCGCATAGAACAAGCGCGCCTGAAGCGGCTTCGCGTCGAGGCTGCCCGCCTTGCCCGCCATCTCGGTCACCGCATAAGCGGCCGAGCCGGCGAGGACCGGCACGGCGAGCAGGCCGGTGCCGATGATGCCCAATGCGAACATCGCGAAGGCGAACTGGCCGGCGACCGGGCGGAGCGCCTCGGCCGCCTGCGCCGAGGTGGCGATGTCGGTGATGCCGTTGGCGTTGAGCGTGGCGGCGGTGGCGAACACGATCGCCAGCGACACGATCGAGCTGAACGCCATGCCGACGAGCGTGTCGGTGCGGATCCGCTTGAGTTCGGGCCCGGCCTCGCGCGGCGCGACGCAGAGCGGCTTGGCGTGGTGGCGGTGCTGCTCCTCGATCTCCTGCGCCGCCTGCCAGAAGAAGAGATAGGGGCTGATCGTCGTGCCGAGGATCGCTACCATCGCCGTCGCATAGGCCGCGTTCCACTGCAGCTCGGGGACGACCAGGGCGGCCAGCGCCCGCCCCCAGGGGACGTGCGCGACGGCGACGACGCCGACATAGGCGAACAACGACAGCGTCGTCCATTTGAGGATCGCGGCATAGCGCGGATAGCTCAGCCACACTTCGAGGACGACGCAAAGGATCCCGAACAGCAGGGTGTAGAGCATGGCATTGCCGCCGGTGAGCAGCTGCAGCGCCGCCCCCATCGCGCTCAGATCGGCGCCGAGATTGACGATGTTGGCGACCAACAGCAGCGTCACCATCGCCCACAAGACCGGCCGCGGATAATGGCGGCGCAAATTGCGCGCGATGCCGGCGCCGGTGACGCGGCCGATCTCGGCCGCGACCTGCTGGATGACGACCATCAAAGGGAAGCTGAGCACGAAGGTCCAGGCGAGGCCGTAGCCGAACTGGGCGCCGATCTGGCTGTGGGTGCCGATTCCGCTCGGATCGTCGTCGGCGGCGCCGGTGACGAGGCCGGGGCCGAGGCTGCGGAAGAAGCCGGCGAGGCGCGATGGCGTCCGCTCGCTCATTCAATCCGCCTCGTCCGCCAGGATCCGCATCAGCTGCGCTTGGTCGATATTGCCGCCCGAGACAATCGCCACCGAGCGCTCGATCCCGGCATTTTCGGCCGCCGCGACCGCGGCCGCGCCGGCGCCCTCGGCGATGACGTGATGTTCCGACGCGAGGCGGCGGATCGCGTCCTCGACCTCGGCGAGGCTGACCACCACCACCTCGTCGATCAGCCGCTCCAGCAAGGGCCACATCGCATCGAGCACCCGGGTGCTGCCCATGCCGTCGACGAAGCTTGGCGTCCGCTTCACCGTCACCGGCTCACCGGCGGCAAGCGCCGCCTTGAGCGGCGTCGCGGTGTCGGTCTCGACCGCGACGATCCGGCAGCCGGGACGCCGCAGCCGCGCCGCCTGGGCGATGCCGCAGGCGAGGCCGCCGCCGCCGAAGGGGATCAGCACCGCCGCGACGTCCGGCAAATCCTCGACGATCTCGGCGCCGATCGTCGCCGCGCCGGCGATCATCTCGCGCTCGCAGACCGGGTGGACGAAGGTCGCATCGGCATCGCCGGCGTCGCGCGTCGCCACGATCCGCCACCAATCCTCATGGCTGTGCTCGCGCACGGCCGCGCCCAGCCGCCGCAGATTGTCGAGCTTCACCCGCGCCGCATTGTCGGGGACGTGGATCGTCACCGGCAGGCCCCGGCTTCGTGCCGCTGCGGCCAGCGCCTGGCCGAAATTGCCGGCGCTTGCGCTGACCACCGGGCCGGCAAGGTTACGCGACGTCACCAGATTGGTCGCGCCGCGCATCTTGTAGGAGCCGGTCGGCTGCAGGCATTCGAGCTTGAGCCAGGTCCGCCCGCTCGCCACCAGCGGCGTGCGCAGGGCGGCGCCGGCGATCCGCGCCCGCGCCTCGGCGATCTCGGCTTCGGTCAGCGGCTCGGTCAAGTTCATCGGCAGGCCCGCCATCCCCAGGCGCCGCGGGCCGCCTGGTCGAGGTGAAGATGGTTGTGATGGGCGGCGTTATAGTCGGGCGAGAGCACGGTCGAGAAGAGCCGGCAGGCGCCGTCGCGCACCTCGCGGAGGAAGGCGGCTTCCTCGCCGTGCCCGCGCCAGTCGGCGAGCACCGCGATCCGGCGCCCGCCGGCGAGGGTGAAGCCGGCGATGTCGAGCGCATTGGCATGGGCATGCTCGCTCCACGCGCCGCTGCCGCGGCCGTAGAGCCGGCGGCACGAATAGCTGCCATAATGGTCGATGCGCACCACCGGCCGGCCGAAATGGCGCTGCGCCGCGGGCTGGACGACATGCCATTCCCACAGCGCCAGCGCCGCGGCGAGGCGGCATTGCGCGCCGAGATCGGCGGGCCGGTAGCCGATCGCCAGCGCCCCGCCGGGCGCGAACCGCACCGCCTGCCGGTAGCCGCATTCCGGTCCCGCCTGGCGGTCGGGGAGACGGCTGAAGCGCACCCCGGCGCGGGTCAGCAGCGCCATGCAGCGGCCGCCCTCGAGCCCGGCGAGCTTGCGCCCGGTAAAGGCGCCGACCGGCCGGGCGAGGTCGAGCGCGGTCCACGGCACGTCCTCGGGATGGCTCCGGGCATGGCCGTAGAGCAAAAGCCCCCCGAACGCCGCCAGGGCCAATAGGATGAGCGTGGCGAGCCTGCGCCGCATCAACGCCGCCGCGCCGTCTCCAGCGGCTCGGAGGTCACCGGATAGCCGATCCCCTCGGGGATGCAGACGTGAGGGCTGCCGCCGCGTTCCTCCACCCAGGGGGTGATCTTCATGACCGGGTGCGCGGCGGCGTCGGCGCGCGCCTCGGCGATCGAGCCGAACCGGGCGAGCCGTTCGAGGTTGCGCCGGGTCGGGAAGATGGCGTGCGCGCGGCCCGCCTCGAGCTCGGCGAGGATGTCCTGCGCGGTGGCCCAGAAGGCGCGCACCGCCTCGTGCGCGCTCACCTCCGGCTCCGGCGCGTGGGCGGGCGCCTCGGCGAGGAAGAAGAGGGTGTCGAACCGCCGCGTCTCGCGGAAATTGGGGCACCAGCGCGCGAAGGCGGCAAGCGCGCCGTCGTCGATCCTCAGGCCGTGCGCCGCCAGCAGGGAGGCGAAGGGCTCCTCGTCCGCGAGCCCGTCGCGCAGCGCCGCGGCGGCGTCCGCAGCGGGGGCGGGGGCGAGGCCGGGGGCGAGGCCGGTCTCCTCGATCGTCTCGCGGATCGCCGCGACCCTGGCGGCGTCGGTGCCGAACAGCTCGGCGGTGCGATGGTCGTCCGAGTCGATCCGCCCGCCGGGGAAGACCAGGGCGCCGGCCGCGAACGCCATCTGCCCGGTCCGCTCGGTGACCAGCAGCTCCGGCGGCCCGCCGGCGCGCTCGCGCATCAGCACCAAAGTCGCCGCGGGAATGGCCTCGGGCAGGTCCGACATGGCGCCCTGCTAGGCGCGAAGCCGGCGCGATGCTAGGCCCCCGCAGATGAGCGGGATTCGCCTGATCCTCGTCCTTTTCGCGCTGGCTTTTGCCGCGTCGGTGCAAGGCCAGCGCGTCGTCTATCGCGGCGCCACCCTGATCGACGGCACCGGCAGCGCGCCGCAGCCGAACATGGCGGTGATCGCCAATGGCGGGCGGATCGAGGCGGTGCTGCCCGCCGCCCGGCTCACCGCCGCGGCGACCGAAGGCGCCGAGATCGTCGACCTTGCCGGCCGCTGGCTGCTGCCCGGCCTGATCGACAGCCACCAGCATATGGCGACGCCGCCCAACCGCCGCCTCGCCGAGGCGCATCTGCGCCGCGACCTCTACAGCGGCATCACCGCAACCCGGATCATGGCCGACGATCTGCGGTCGATCGCGGAGCTCGACCGCGCCGCGCGCGCCGGCGAAATCCCCGGCCCCGACCTCTATTACGCCGCGCTCGTCGCCGGCCCGGGCTTCTTCGCCGACCGGCGCACGGCGCAGGTCAGCTTCGGCTACACGCCGGGGCAGGCGCCGTGGGCGCAGGCGATCGCCGCCGATACCGATTTGCCCCTCGCCGTCGCCCGCGCCCGCGGCACCGGCGCCGCGGCGCTCAAAATCTATGCCGATTTGCCGCCGGACCTCGTCCGCCGCCTCGCCGCGGAAGCGCACCGCCAGGGCCTCCTCGTCTGGGCGCACGCAATGGTCTTCCCGACGCCGCCGGCCGAAGTGCTCGCCGCCGGTCCGGACTCGGTCAGCCACAGCTGCTACCTCGCCTACCAGGTCTCGGAGCGCCGCCCGCAATCCTATCGCGAGCGCGTGCCGGTAGACCCGGCTGCGGGCGACAGCCCGGCGATGGCGAGCCTGTTTGCGACCATGCGCGAGCGCGGCATCCTGCTCGACGCCACCTTGCGCGTCTATCGCGAGGGCGAGCGCCGGGCGACGCTTGAGCGCCCCGCCCATTGCAGCCTCGATCTCGCCGCCCGCCTCACCGCCCGGGCCCATCGCGCCGGCGTGCTGGTATCGGCCGGCACCGACGGCGACACCCCGGCCGCCTCGCTCTATCCGTCGCTGTTCGAGGAGCTGGAGCTGCTCGTCGGGCGTGCCGGCTTCACGCCGCTGGAGGCGATCCGCGCCGCCACCCAGATCGGCGCCATGACGATGGGCCAGGGGCGGGATCGAGGGGTGATCGCGGCCGGCTACCGCGCCGATCTCGTCGTCCTCGAGCGCGATCCCGCCGCCGATATCGCCAACCTGCGCTCGGTCCTGCTCACGGTGAAGAACGGCCGCCGCTTCGACCGCGCCGATTACCGCCCGATCACGCCCGAGGAGGCTGCCGCCGATGACGATTGACCGGCGCACCTTCCTCGCGTCCGGGGCGGCCGCGGCGGTCCCCTGGCCGGCGCTCGCGCAGCGGCGATCCGGCCGCAACATGATCATCGTCAATGCGCTCGGCGGGCTCGCCGATCCCAATGTCGAGCGCGAGGCCGATCGCCGGATGCTGTCCGACCGGGTGATCGCCGATGCCCGCGCCTCCGGCCTGACCGCGGTCAACGTCACCCTGGGCTATGTCGCCGGCGACGAGGACCCGTTCGAGCAGACGATCCGCGAGATTGCCCGCTGGAACGCCCGTGTCCGCCGCCGCCCGGCGGACCTCCTCCAGGTGCTCACCGCCGCCGACATCCTCCGCGCCCGGCGCGAGCGCAGGATCGGCGTCATCTACGGCTTCCAGAATGCGGCGATGATGGGCGGCGACGCCGGCCGGGTCGAGGTCTTCGCCGATCTCGGAGTGCGCGTCGTCCAGCTCACCTACAATCCCGCCAACAGCCTTGGCGACGGCTCGATGGCGCCGCAAAATCGGGGCCTGACCCGGTTCGGCCGCGAGGTGGTCGAGCGGCTCAACGCGGCGCGGCTGATGGTCGATCTCTCGCACAGCGGCGAGCGCACCTGCCTCGACGCCGCCCGCGCCTCGACCGCGCCGATTTCGATCAACCATACCGGCTGCCGCTCGCTCGTCGATCTGCCGCGCAACAAGAGTGACGAGGAGCTTCGCCTGGTCGCCGCGCGCGGCGGCTTCGTCGGCATCTACTTCATGCCGTTCGTCAACGCGCGCAGCGTCTGCACCGCCGCCGACGTCACCCTCCATCTCGAGCATGCGGTGAACGTCTGCGGCGAGGACCATGTCGGCATCGGCACCGACGGCGGCACCACCGGGATCGACGACATGGCCGCCTACCGGGCGGCGATGCGCGCCGAGGTCGCCTCGCGCCGCGCCGCCGGCATCGGCGCCCGCGGCGAGAATCCCGACACGCTGCCGTTCTGCGAGGAGCTGTCGGGGCCAAACCAATATCGCCGGCTGATCGCCCTCCTCGAGGCGCGGCGCTGGCCGGCGCGGCGGATCGAGAAGATCATGGGCCTCAATTTCGTCGGCTTTGCGCGGCGGGTGTGGGGCGAATGAGCCAGGATTGGATCCAGTTCGTCAACACGGCGGTGGTCCCGGTCGGGCTGATGCTGGTCATGTTCAGCCTCGGCCTCACCCTCGCGCTCAGGGATTTCGCTTTGGTCGCCCGCAATCCGGTGCTGGTCGGCGCCGGCTTCGCCACCCATCTCTTCGTCCTGCCGCTGCTCGGTCTCGCCATCGGCATCCTCTTTCGCCTGCCGCCCGAGCTGGCGCTCGGGCTGTTCATCGTCTCGCTCTGCCCGGCCGGCACCACCTCCAACGCGATGACCTTCGTCGGCCGCGGCAATGTCGCTCTGGCCGTCGTGCTCACCGCCTTGTCGAGCCTCGTCACCGTGTTCACCATTCCGCTCGTGCTGAGCTGGGCGGTGCCCTGGTTTCTGGCGGCGGGCGGCGGGCGCGTGCCGACCCTGTCGGTCCCGGCGATGATCCTCCAGCTCGCCCGGATCACGCTCGCCCCGATTCTCGTCGGCATGATCGTGCGCCATTTCCTCCCCGAGCTCGCCGCGCGCATGGCGCGCTGGCTGCGGCCGACCGCTTTCGTCATCGTCGTCATCGTCATCGCCTTCTCGGTCGCGGTCAGCGCGAACCTGGTGCTGGACAATCTCCTCGGCGCGACTCCGGCGATCTACGCGCTCAACGTCGCCGCGATGGCGTTCGGCCTGCTCCTCGGCCGAACGATCGGCGTCGGCGCCCGCGATGCGATGACGCTGGCGATCGAGACCGGCGTTCAGAACGTCACCCTCGCCATCTTCCTGACCCTGACCGTGCTCGACAATCTTTCGCTGGCGGTGACCCAGAACATCTATGGTGTGGTGATGATCCTCAACGCTACCCTGCTGATCCGCTGGTGGCGGCGCCGGATCGCCGCCGAGACGCCATGATCTGGGTCTCCGCCGAAGAGGTCGAACGGGGCCTTCCCTATGGGGAATGCATCCCGTTGATGCGGGAGGCGATGATCGCCTTGTCGCAGGGCCGAACCAGCCAGTTGCTCCGCCAGATTCTCGATCTGCCTAATGGCCGCGCCTTCGGGGCGATGCTCGGGACGATGCTGGAAGACGGCGTGTTCGGCGCCAAGCTGGTCAGCGTCTATCCCGGCAACGATCTTTCACACCAGGGCGTCGTCGCTTTGTTCGACGCCGTCACCGGCGCCCCGTCGGCGATGCTCGATGCCGGCGCGATCACCGCGATCCGAACCGCCGCCGCCTCGGCCGCCGCCACCGACGCGCTCGCCCGCAGGGACGCGCGCCGCCTCGCCATCCTCGGCTATGGCGAGCAGGCCCGCCGCCACCTCGAAGCGATCCGCCACGTGCGCAAGATCGAGCGGGTCACCGTCTGGGGCCGCGACTTCGCCAAGGCGCGCGCGTTCGGCGGCATCGCCTGCGAAAGCGTCGAGGAGGCGGTCGCCGGGGCGGACATCGTCTGCACCGTCACCGCCGCGGTCGAGCCGATCCTGCGCTCCGAATGGGTCGCCGACGGCGCCCATATCAACGCCGTTGGATCGTCCCGCGCCGGCCCGCGCGAGCTCGACGACGCGCTCGTCGCCCGCGCCCGCCTGTTCGCCGACCATGAAGAGGGCGTCCGCGCGCAGGGGGCCGAATATCTCCACGCGCTCGCCGCCGGCGCGATTCGGGCGGAGCATCTGCTCGGCGAGATCGGCGAGGTGTTCGCGGGCAGCCTTGCCGGCCGCACCGGCGATTCGGACGTGACGATCTACAAGTCGCTCGGCTCGATCGTCCAGGATCTCGCTGCGGCCCGCTACCTCGTTGCCGGCCGCTGATTACGCTTTGTTCACCGGCATCGCCTATTAACCATGTTCGACCGCGAACCGGAGCCGAGGGAAAAGATGCAATTTCTCGCCACGAGCGAAGAGGGAAGGGATCCGCGTGATCGCCGCGCCGCGACCCGCCTGCCCGCCGCGACTCCGGGCGTGCTGCGCCATTTCCGGCGCGGCGCGGAATTCATCGACCTCGTCGACATTTCGACCCATGGCTGCGGCTTCACCTCGCGCTGGCCGTTCGAGGCCGGCGCCCGGGTCTTCCTCGGCCTGCCCGGCTTCGAGCCGCGCCTGGCGACCGTCGCCTGGCACGACCGGGGCCAGGGCGGCCTGCGCTTCGATCGCCCGCTGCGCCCCGCCGCCGCCGAACGCCTCGCCGCGCGCCCCTCTCGAAAAGCTGAACCCCGTCTAATTCAAAGAGTTGAAAAATAGGGACTGTCCCTATTTTCAGCGCAAAGAGTTGAAAAATAGGGACTGTCCCTATTTTCAGCGCACCGGGATCATCAGGTGCGCGTAGGGCGTCCCCGCCCACATCACATAGGGCTGGGCGGTGTTCGGCCGCGGTCCCGAGGGATAGCCGCGCAGGATCGCCTCCGATCCGACCACCATGAGGTGCGGCCCGGTCTGGACCCAGGGATCGCCGCGCCGCGGCCGCTCGGAATAGGGGTCGGTGTTGCTGGCGTCGGTGCCGCCGGCGAGCATGTACATCAGGCCGACCGTGTCCGCCGGCGGCGGCCGGTGGCCGATCCAGGCCATCGCCCAGCCCATCGCATTTTCGTCCATGCACATCGGATCGGGGCCCGGAGTCGCCGGATTGTCGGCCATGCAGGTGAAGCCGCCCCGGCCGCGCCGGACGGTGCGCATCGTGCCGTCGGGCCGCAGCGCGACGATCGTCGCGCCGCGCGCAACCGCGGCCGGCGCCGCCGACATCGCGCTGGCGATCAGCGCCGCGTCGCCGGCGCGGCGGTTGCGGGACTGGCTCGAAGCGGCGCCGGCGGCGAGCAGGGCTGCGGCTGCGGTCAGGGAAATCAAGATGGTGGTGCGCGACATGGGCTCCTCCGGTCATCCTTTGCCTGAAGACAAATGCACGTGCGGGAGGGCGCGGGCGCCCGAATCCGCGCCCGCTCCCTAGCACGTCTCCAGCCGGCTTGCGATGTGCCGCGCCGGTCAGCGCGCTGCCGCCCGGTCGCTCCCGTCCTCGTCCTCCCATTCCTGCCGCATCTGCTCGAGTCGCCGCAACTGCGCGCGGAGCTTGGAATGGGCCCGAAGCGCGAGGGCGAGGAAGAACAGACAGTTCGCGATGTGGAGCGCCCCCATCACGGGCTGTTCCACGAACAGCGAGCGGAAGACCCGATCGAGCCCGGTGACTCCGCTCGAGGCGAACAGCAGGACGATCAGGAAGACATAGCCCGGCGGCCCGAGCGCGATCCCGAGTCCGGACAGGCTGAGTTCGGCGCGGGCATTCTCGATCGCCGCGGCGAAGAAGGTGTCGGGCTCGCCGCTGGCGAGCGCGTTTGCGCCTTCGACGATGCGCCGGCGCTTCCACAAGTACCCCACCATCAGTGCCGCCAGCACCGCGAAGCCGAGCGCGGTCGGCAACGTCGATTGCCGCAAATAGGTCAGCGCGAACACGAGCGAGCCGATCCCGGCAATCGTGAGCAGGATGTCCAGCGCGCCCCGCCGCCTTGCGGTACGTTTGATCTCCCGCGCCAGCGAGTCGAGCCTCGCCTGCTCCGCGGGGTCGATCTGCTCCTGCCACAGCTGGGCGAGCTCGGGGAAATCGGCCCGCCTCATGCCCAGTTCTCCATCGCCTCGCGCAGCGCGTCCTTGGCGCGCTGGCAGCGCATTGCCGCGGCATGGGCTGAAATCCCGAGCGTGTCCCCGATCTCCTTGAAGCTGAAATCCTCCAGGCAGAGGACGATTGCCTGCTTCTGCGCGAGCGGCAGCGTCCGGACAAGCTCCCTGAGCCGCCCCTTGAGCTGGTTGCGCGAGGAGATCTCGTCGGGCAGCGGCTCCTCGCTGGCCATGGCTTCCGACAGCGGCGCCGATTTCGGCCGCCTGGCGGCGCGGGCGACGTGCGAGATCGATCTTTTGTAGGCGATGCCGGCGACGAACGTCTTGAGCGAGGAGTCGTGGCGGAACCTGGGCAGGCTGCGCCAGACCGCGAGCAGGATCTCCTGGACCAGCTCGCGGCGCAGCGCCGGGTCGGCCTCGTAGGCCAAAGCGATGCGCGAGATCATCCCGTTATGGCGGGCGATCACCTGCTCGAACAGCGCTGCCGGCGAGCCGTTCTCGTCGGTCTCGTCGCGGCCACTGGCATTGCCGGTGATGCGCTCGTCCATGGCTTGTCTTTACGACTTGTGGCGACGCCCTCCGCCATGATTTCGGAGCGCGGCAGGAGGTCGCGGGGCGGTCGTCCCATTGTGGAACGGCTTTTCAAGTCGTCTTCACGGCAACTCGCAGGGGCCGGATTCAGCGCCGCCGTTTGCGGGCGAACGCGCGGCTCGCGCCGCTCTTGAGATCGCGTTCGATCGGGCGGGATTGCATCGCGGCGCACCCGTCGCTATCTGGAGCGCCCCACGGAATTCGGGGCCGTAGCTCAGCTGGGAGAGCGCTGCAATCGCACTGCAGAGGTCAGGGGTTCGATTCCCCTCGGCTCCACCAGCCTTTGCTCACGGAGCTTCGGCTGGCAAGCCAGCCCAAGGTCCGGAAGGAGTGAAGGCTGCCCGCTGTAGCTTCAGCGAAGGAGGAGCGAACGCCGGATCGGCCGCTAGCGCGCGATCACGCGCCGGGTCTGGGCCCGCTCGGCGTCCATCCGGTCGGCCTGGCGCCGTTGCTCCCACTGGAGCCGGGTCATGCAGACCCGCCCGGCGTTGAGCCGCGAGCCGGGCATCAGCATCCGCTGGCAGATCATTTCGTTGGGGTCGTGGCTGTCCGGCGTGGCCGCCGTGGGCGCGCTGGCCGGCGGCTGGGCGAAGCCGGCCGTCGCGGCCAGGCCGGCGGCGAGGATGAGGAAACGCTTCATCGATGCTGCCTTCCGAAAGGGATGGTCCGCTCTTCCCACAAAGCGGCGGAAAACTCAAGGATTCCGGGCGCGCTTCAGCCGCACCAGGGCCTCGTCGAGGGCGGAAAGGAAGCGCGAGCGGTCGCTCCGCGCGAACGGCGCTGGCCCGCCTTGCGGCCCGGCTGCCCCGGCGCGCAGATCGGCGAGAATCGCCCGGGTCGCCACCGCCGTGCCGATCGAGGCGGCGGTGAACGGCCGCCCGTCGGGGCCGATCACCGCGCCCGCGCCGCTCTTGAGGCAGCGGTCGGCGAGCAGGATGTCGCCGGTCACGACGATCGCGGCCGGAGTCACCTGGGCGGCGATCCAGTCGTCGGCCGCGTCGAACGCGTCGGAGACGGTCACCCGCTCGATCAGCGGATGCTGCGGCACCCGCAGCCGGGCGTTGCTGACGATCCTGACCGGCACTTCGTGCCGCCAGGCGACCTTGTAGACCTCGTCCTTGACCGGGCAGGCGTCGGCGTCGACGAGAATGATCGGCCCATGCGCAGGTGCGAACATCCCCCGGATGTTCGCAGCCGCGTCCGGGGGACGCGGCGGCCTGCTCATGGGCCAATCATGGGTCGGTGGCTGTCGGCACCGCCTCAGCGCGGCGCGGGCGCGGGCGCGGCGGCGGGCGCCGCGGGCGCCGGCGCCGGCAGCGCGGCCGGGGCCGGCCTGGGCGGGAGGCTCCGCTCGAGCCGGTGCCCGCGCCGCAGCACGGTCGCGCAGACGCCCGCTTCGCAGGCGATCACCGTCCCGTTCCTGGTGTCGATGCGGACGATCCTGCCGTCGCCGACCGCCACCTGGAAGCGCGGCGGCGCCGGCCGCGCGTAGATGGCGATCGCGATGATCGCGGCGGCGATCACGATCACGGTGACGAGCTTGCGCAGGATAGCGTCGGCGAGCTCGGCAAGCGGGGGCTCCGGTGGCGCACGGTCCCGTGCCGGCGCGAGGGGGTCTGGATCGTTCATGCTCATCGTCCCGCAGTCTCCCTAGCAGAGCGGCCCCGGCAGGTCAGCCCCAGCCACCGAAGCGTGTTACACGGGTAAGACACCTTTGCCAAGCGGGCGGAGCGGAGGAACCGGCGCCGGGCGGCATCGTTGAGGGGAGACCCCATTCATGGAGATTTGCGATGTCCAGCATCCCCGCCGCCGCCATGCCCAAGGCCGCTCCCGCCGAGGCCGATACCCCGCCGGAAGCGGCGAGCCCGGGTCTCGCCAGCCGCGCCGCCGGCCTCGTCCGCGACAATCCGAAGACGGCGATCGCCGCCGGCGCCGCGGTCGCCGCCGGAGTCGCCGCCGCGGCCGCGATTCCTTTGGTCCGCGCCCGGCGCGGCAAGGCCGCCAATGGCGCCGCCCCCGCCCGGAAGGCGGCGCCCGGCAAGGCGAAGAAGAGCTAGAAGGCCTCGCCGAGCAGCTGGCCTAGCGCCGCCCAGGCGCGGGCGTCCGCCTGCGCGTCGTAGGCGAAGCCGGGCAGGTTCCAGGCGTCGATCTCCGGGTTGGTGAAGCTGTGGCCGACGCCGCCGTAGAGGTGGAGCTGCCAGTCGATCCCGGCCGCGCCCAGCGCCGCGGCGAAGGCCTGGATCTGCGCCGCCGGGACCACCGGGTCGGCCGCGCCGTGGCAGAGCAGGACCTTGGCCTTGATTGCGTCGTCGTCGCCCGGCAGCACGCCCGCGTGAAATCCCGCCACCGCCCTCAGCTCCGCCCCCGAGCGCGCCAGCTCGATCGCCGCCGCCCCGCCGAAGCAATAGCCGATCGCCGCCAGCCGCGCCGGATCGACCTGGGCGTGCCCCGCGAGCACCGCCAGCGCCGCCGCGCACCGCGCCCGCAGCTCCGCGACGTCCTCGCGCAGCGCGCGCACCCCCGCCTGCGCCGCGGCCAGCGCGGCGGCGTCGCCGGGCGCCGGCGGCGCCGTCCCGAACAGGTCCGGCGCGAAGGCGACGCAGCCGAACTCCGCTGCGACCTTCGCCGCGCGGCCCTTGATCGAGTCAGTCAGCCCGGCGCCCTCGTGGAGCACGAGCACGCCCGGCGCGGGCGCGCTGCCCGCGCCGTCGGCGAGCCAGCCCGCGAAGCTTCGCCCGCCGGCCGCGTAAGAGATGTGCTCGAGGTCCATGGTGCAAGTCTGCACGCGCAGGCTGTCAGATTGCAATGCTCGGCGCTCCCCACATCCTTTCTCCCGATTGTCCTGAGCTTGTCGAAGGGCCTGAGCGTGCCTGCCCCGGTGTCGGCCGGGGTCGAAGGACACCCCCAGGCTTTGCCTTCCTCCTCGACCGGCGGGACGTCGTCGGCTTCGGGCCGGGCCCGGTAGACCGGCAGCCTTTTGTCGAGCGCCTCGAACACGGCATCGAAGCTCCATCGAGCCGGCCGGCACCCAACCGTTCTGTGTTATTGCGCCAAGATCCAAGCTTGAAAGGAGGGTGGCATGCCCGAGCAGCAGAAATTTCTCCAATATGATTACGGCGAGACGAAGGACCTTCTGAAAACGTTCATTACCCTGATCTCCGGCACCCTGGTTCTTACGCTCACTTTTTCCGAGAAGATCGTGACGCACCCTGGCGCCAGTCGCGCGGCGGACATCCTGATCGAATCTTGGATCTTGTTCATCGTTGCACTGATCTGCGCCGGCCTTGGCACGTGTTTCATCGCCGCCGCGGCCGGCAAAGTGCTCTACGGCGCGATTCCGATCTTCAATTTCAGCTATTGGAAGCTGGCGGTTACGTCCTGGACGTTCGTCTTGGTCGCCGGCATTTCCTATGTCGCCGGCCTCGCCATGCTCGTCCGAGCGGCGGCCTGGGCGATGGGCGGCTAGCATGAAATGCGACCGAACGCGACCGTCCCCACGTGGCTAACCGGAGGTTCACGCAATAACCCTACATTGCGGCACTGTGCCCGAACGCCTATCTAGGCGCCGAAAGGCACGAACGGTCCTTCCCTTGGGTCCTTCAAACGGGTCCCGCGGAAGCACCACTTCCGTGGGATGAATCGAATGGCCGACGACAACCGCCAGGGTGGCGACAAGGAGCCTTCGGGCAGCAATTGGATGAAGAGCCTGCTGATCTGGGCCGGCATCGTCCTTGCCCTCGTGCTGGTCGTCCAGCTGGTCGGCGGCGGGGCGGGGCAGGCGCGCGATGCGATTCCCTATTCGGAATTCCTGAACAAGGTCGACGACGGCTCGATCCGGCAGGTGGTGATCGGCAAGAACGCGATCACCGGGCGGATCGGCGACCGCACCTTCCGGACCAACGCCCCCGCCTCCGATCCGACCCTCGTGCCCAAGCTGCGCGAGCGCGGCGTCGCCTTCGCGGTCGAGCCCGAGCCGACCACCTCCTTGTGGATGCTGCTCCTCTACCAGTCGCTGCCGTTCCTGCTCATTTTGGGCATCGCCTTCTTCGTGATGCGCCAGATGCAGAAGAATGCGGGCTCGGGGGCGATGGGATTTGGCCGCTCCAAGGCCAAATTGCTGACCGAGAAGCACGGAAGGGTGACCTTCGACGACGTCGCCGGGATCGACGAGGCGCGCGAGGAATTGCAGGAGATCGTCGAGTTCCTGAAGGACCCGACCAAGTTCGCCCGTTTGGGCGGCAAGATCCCCAAGGGCGCGCTGCTGGTCGGTAGCCCGGGCACCGGCAAGACCCTGCTCGCCCGCGCCATCGCCGGCGAGGCCAACGTCCCCTTCTTCACCATTTCGGGCTCGGACTTCGTCGAGATGTTCGTCGGCGTCGGCGCCTCGCGGGTGCGGGACATGTTCGAGCAGGCCAAGAAAAACGCCCCCTGCATCGTCTTCATCGACGAGATCGACGCGGTCGGCCGCCATCGCGGCGCGGGGCTCGGCAACGGCAATGACGAGCGCGAGCAGACGCTCAATCAGCTGCTCGTCGAGATGGACGGCTTCGAGGCCAATGAGGGGATCATCATCATCGCCGCGACCAACCGGCCCGACGTGCTCGATCCGGCTTTGCTGCGGCCGGGGCGGTTCGACCGCCAGGTGGTGGTGCCGCGGCCCGACATCGAGGGGCGCGAGAAGATCCTGCTCGTCCACATGAAGAAGGTGCCGCTGGCGCCCGACGTCGATCCGCGCACGATCGCCCGCGGCACGCCGGGCTTTTCCGGCGCCGATCTCGCCAACCTCGTCAACGAGGCCGCCCTGCTCGCCGCCCGGATGGGCAAACGCCTCGTCGCGATGAAGGAGTTCGAGCTCGCCAAGGACAAGGTGATGATGGGCGCCGAGCGCAAGTCGATGGTGATGACCGAGGAGGAGAAGAAGGCGACCGCCTATCACGAGAGCGGCCACGCGCTCGTCTCGCTTCACGTCGATGGCTGCGACCCCTTGCACAAGGTGACGATCATCCCGCGCGGCCGCGCCCTCGGAGTCACCTGGAACCTGCCCGAGCGCGACCGCTATTCGATGTCGATGAAGCAGATGAAGGCGCGCCTGGCGCTCTGCTTCGGCGGACGGATCGCCGAGCAGCTCATCTACGGGATCGATTCGCTCAACACCGGCGCCTCCAACGACATCCAGCAGGCGACCGAGCTCGCCCGGGCGATGGTCATGGAATATGGCATGAGCCAGAAATTGGGCTGGCTCAGGTATCGCGACAATCAGGAGGAGGTCTTCCTCGGCCACAGCGTCGCCCGCAGCCAGAGCGTGTCGGAGGAGACCGCCAAGCTGATCGACAGCGAGGTCCGCCGGCTGATCGAGGAGGCCGAAGGGGTCGCCCGCAAGGTGCTGACCGACAATCTCGACGAGCTCCATCGCCTCGCCACCACCCTGCTCGAATATGAGACCCTGACCGGCGACGAGGCGAAGCGGGCGATCAAGGGCGAGGATATCGGCCGCGACAATCCCAGCGCCAAGCCGAGCTCGCTTCCGGTCAGCGGCGCCTCGATCCCGTCGACCCGGCGGCCGAAGGGCGGCATCGGCGGGCCGGCGGCGGCGGGCGCCTGACGTTCAATTCCGGTTCAGCGCCGGTCGGCCTCCCTGTCCGCAGGCGAGCGGAGAGGGGATGAAGGCGATGAAGAAGCTGGTGCTGACGGCGTTGCTGATCGCCTTGCCGGCGGCGCTGCAGGCGATGACCGTGGCGGTCTTCCTCGAAAAAGCCGAGGCGCTCAGGAGCCGCGGCGCCCTCGCCATGTTCTCCAGCGACCTCGGCCTGCTCAAAAGCGAGGTCCGGACCGCCGCCGCCGCGGTGCGGGCGGAGCGCCTGGCGGCCGAGCGCGCCGGCCGCCGCCCGGCCTTCTGCCCGCCCGCCGGGCAGGGGAGGTTGGATTCCGACGAGCTCCTCCGCCATTTCCAGTCGATTCCGCCGGCGCAACGCGCCCGGATGGAGGTGCGCGACGGCCTGAGGTCGCTGCTGATCCGGAAATATCCCTGTCGCGGCTGAGGCTCAGCCGAGCACTCAAGTCAAACCCGTGCATTCTGCATTGGCGGATAGTATTCGGAAAATCTGGCCGATAGACTGACCGCCGTCCGAATCGCGCGGGGGCGTGGATGCGCAGAAGACACAGGCTTTTCACGGCATTATTGCTGGCGATGTCGTGCCTGCCGGCGCCGGCGGAAGCCCAGCGGTCCGCCGCTCGGCGAAGCGCCAACGGCATTCTCGCCACCGTCGGATTGAGCTATTTCGACAGCGACACGCGGGCACAACAGCTGTCGGCTCAGGTCCGTTCATTCCGTAACGCAGCTGAGAGATATCTGACCGAGTTTCGGCGCGCACGCGCGGAACTCGCGCATACCGTTTCGCTACGCAATACGGATCGGCGCCGGATTGCCGAGCTCGAGGCCGAGGTTGCCCGGCTTGGTGATCTGCTCAAGGCTGCCGAAGAACTTCTGGCGGTCGCTCATGGCCAAAACGATCCACAGTTCGCCCGAAACGTTCGTGAGATTGAACGGGCTGCCGAGTCCTTCCTCGAAACGGAGCAAGGCCGATATATTCTGAATCTCATCGCCTCCGGCACCCCGCAGAACCTCATCCAAGCGAGCAATCTGATACTTGGCCCGGAGGGTGGCGCGCCCGCATGGACTCCGGCGGGCGCGAGGGACAGGGCGCTGCTTCTGACCAGCATCCGCGGCCAGGGCACCGCCACGACAACCAATATCATCCGGTTGTTGCGCCAAGCCGTCGAGGGCGGGCAGGCCACCGGCTCGGACCTGATGTGGCTGTCCACCCTCTATCGCGAGACCCAGAATTTCCCGGAAGCCCAACGCTTCGCGGAGCAAGCGGTCGCTGGCGCACACACGCAGACCGAGCGCGCCGAGGCTCTCAACGTCCTTGGACGCGTTCAGCACGACCGGGAGATCAACCAGGGTGCGCAAGCCGGCTCGACGCACAGTTTCGAGCAGAGCGAAGCGCTGTTCCGCCAGATGGCGACCACCGGCACGATCGAGGAGCGACGCGACAGTCGCGCGCGCCTGGTGTCCGCGCTGGTCAGCCAGACAGACACTGCCCTTGATAGCCACGATTTTCCCGCGGCTCTAGTTCGCGCCAATGAGGCATTTTCTATCGCCGATGCCCTGAGCCGGGAAGAAGCCACCAATCGCTACTACGTCGAACTCGTGCCTATCACGCGCCTTCGTCGCGCCGAAGTCTATGCCGGCCAGCGGGACTATCCACGGGCGCGAGCCGAATATGAGCAAGCCCTGCAGGTCGCGGAACGGCTACTCGCCGGCGCTCCCCCTGCCGATGTCGCCCGGCTCCAGTTCACCGTGTCCTCGGCGCAGCGCAACCTTGCAGGCGTTCTTTATGCCCAACGCGACTTCCCTGGAGCGGCCGGGCGATATGCTGAAGCGCGCAGGCTCGCGCTGATCCTCGTAACGCCGGACTCCGAGAACGTGCACTATGCGAGTTGCCTGCTGAGCGCTCAGTCGGGGCTCGCATTGAGCTTGATTGCGCTCGACCGCATTTCCGAGGCTATCGTTCTTCTGCGAGACAATATCGCTCGTGCGCAGGTCGTGGTCCGGGGCCGCAACGCCTCGGCCTTTTGCGAATGCATATTGTCGGAGGGGTACCTAAAATTGGGCGAGATCCTGCTCGAGGAAGGCGATGTGGAAGGCGCGCGCAGCAATTTCCTAGCCGGGCTCGAAGTTGCCGAACGGCGCCAGAATCTCGATGTGGGCAACCGCAACTACCACAGCCTTGCCGCCCGAGCGCTCTACTATCTCGCCGCTCTGTCCCAGCCCGGCTATAGCTGGCAAAGGGCACTGCGCCAGTTCGAGAGGCTGCGTCGCGACGGCCCTTTGTCTGCTCTGGAATCGCAAATGGCCGATGTGGCCGCCCGCCAGGGCGGCTCTTCGAACAGGTGATGAGCCCGATCGTTCTCATCGCGATGCCAGCCGATCACGACCGCGTCCGAAACGTGGTGGGCGCCCTCACCGAGAGCGATCTCGACATTTACTGGGAACGCACCGGCCCGGAGTCGCCGCGATGGAAACAAGCGACGGTCCGCGTGCTAGAGGCGCGAGCCACCGTTTTCTTCTGGAGCGCCGCAGCGCAAGGCCCGGCCGGCGCACGTTATAGAGCGCTCGCCCGCCGGGCTCTGGCTGCGGGGAAGGCGATCTGCGTCCGGCTGGAAAGCGCCCCGATCCCGCCCAAGCTGGCCGGCTGGACAACCTATGATTTGCGGGGCTGGCGGGCGCGCGCCTCGAGCCTGTTCATGCTGGATATCGTCGCCGGCGTGAAGGCCAAGGCCGCTGGGCTCGATCCTCCACTCCCGCGCGCGCCGCGACAATTGCTGATGCGGCGCATTGCCATCGCCGTGCCCTCCGGCGTCGCGGCCATTGCGCTGCTGGTCGGCCTCTATCGCGACGTCGGCATCGATCGTATCGCGAGCACGCGGGAGGCCACCGATTGGGCGCGCATTCGGCCCGGCTCGTGCAGCGACGTGCGTGCGTTCCTTGCCGCCCATAGCGAGGGCGTTCATGCGGCCGAGGCTCAAGCCCTGCTCTCGTCACGAACTCAGCGGGTCGAAACCCGCTGGGAGGCGACGGAGCGGCCGGCGAGCCTCTATATTTCCGGGATGGGCGAGACAGGAGCAGCCAGCCGAGCTGCAGCCGAGCGGGCGACATTCGACCGGGCGGTGGGAGAGGCCGAGCGGCGCTGCCGCTTCCTGGCGGACGCGGCATCGCTGCGCTACGTCTCCGGCACGCCGAGAAACGTCCGCTACATGTGCGAAGCCGCCGACTCCGGAATCGTTTGCGACTTGCACGGCGAGGCGGCGTGCCGAATCCGGGAACCGAATGAGGTCATCGTAGAAACATGCGGTTCGAGGTGAGCTCTAGCCGAGCACCCCCAAAGCCAGCAGCAGGGTGAAGAAGATCATCGCCGCGACGCCGGCGAAGACGAGCAGGGCGGCGGTGCGCCACAGCGCGCTGTACCAGCGAAGCGCATAGGCGCCGCGCAGCTGCCGGTAGATGTGGATCGGCGGCACGAAGGTGAAGGCGAGGCCGATCAGCGCCTGGCCGATCCCGACCGCCCGGAGCAGGCTCAGAGTGACCAGGAACAGGCTCATGAAGGCGATCGAATAGGTCACGAAGACGACGTGATCATAGGCCTTGAACGCCCGATAGCGCCGCCGGTGGAGGAACAAGAGCCACACGAACGGCACCGAGATCGGGATCAGCGCCCAGGAGAATTTGTAGGCGTTGTTCTGCAGCTTGTAGACGAGCAGCGACGGATTCTCCCGCGCCTTCATGATCGCGTGATCGAGCCACGCCCAGCCGGTGTCCACCTCGCCGCCAAGATCGACCCTCCTGGCGGTGCCCTCCGGCGCATTCGAGGGAACGAGCACGATCGATTCGACGGTGTCGAGGCCGCCCCGCTGCTGGCGAAGCACCCGCAGCTCGGCATCGATCGCCGCGGTCGGCTGCCGGCGCGCCGCGAGCGCCCGGCGCTGGCGCTCGAGACCCGCGATGTGCCGGTCCAGCTGGCCTCGCTCGCGCGCGATATCGGCGGCCGCCTCGCGATTGGCCCGCGGCGACGCATTGGTCGTGAACGGGCCGCCGACCAGCGAAAAGACCGCGAACGTCAGGAACACCGAGAACAGGAACAACGCCATGGGCGAGACGAACTTGGCGCGCTCGCCGGCGATGTAGCGGTGGGTCAGCTCGCCGGGGCGCCAGGCGAGCAGGGGCAGGGTCCGCCACATCTTGCCTTCGAAATGGAGCACGCCATGCAGCAGTTCGTGCCAGAAGGCGCCGAGCGTGCGGTGAACATGGCCCTGCTGGCCGCAGCGGTGGCAATAGGCGCCGGCCAGCTCGGACCCGCAATTGAGGCAAGTGCCTTTCCGGGCCTCAGTGTCCCCGGTCGCGGGCTCGACCGCTTGCGCGATCAGGCCGCCCGTGATCGCGTCCCCCGCGCCCTCGATCCCCGAAACCATGGCCCATCATGGCGCAACCATGGCCGAGCGTCGAGGTCCCATGCTAACGCATCGGCATGATCCGCACCGGTCTGCTCGGCGGCTCCTTCAACCCGGCCCACCGGGGGCATCGCCACGTCAGCCGTGCCGCGCTCGACGCGCTCGGCCTCGCCGAGATCTGGTGGCTGGTCTCGCCGGGCAATCCGCTGAAGCCGCGCAAGGGGATGGCGCCGCTCTCCGCGCGGCTCGCCTCGGCCCGCCGCGCCGCCCGCGGCGCGCCGATCCGGGTCACCGCGATCGAACGCGCGCTCGGCACCGTCTACACTGCCGACACCGTCTCCCGGCTGGTCCGCCGCTTCCCGAACCGGCGCTTCATCTGGCTGATGGGCGCCGACAATCTCGCCCAGTTCCACCGCTGGCGCGACTGGCGGAGGATCGCCGCGCTGGTACCGATTGCGGTCGTGACTCGGCCCGGCTATGATGGCCTCGCCCTCAAGGCACCGGCCTGGGGCTGGTTGCGGCGCTTCGTCCGGCCCGCGGCCATGGCGCGGAACTGGACGATGTGGAGACCGCCGGCGCTCGTGCTGCTTTCCCTGCCGCCCGATCCGAGCTCTGCAACCGCCCTTCGCGCCGCCAATCCCGATTGGCACAAAGACCTGAGAAAATCGTTCCAACCCAAGGCCGTGCGCGACGGCGTAACGCGCCGGCCGATAAGCTAAGGAGGTCGTTTGCCCCAACCAACATCCGCTCCGCACGACGACGGAGCCATAGAACGGTCCGAGGCGCTTCACGGCCTCGTGCTCCGCTCACTCGACGACGACAAGGCCGTGGACGTCGTCTCGATTCCCTTAAGCGGGAAATCCAACATCGCCGATTATATGGTGATCGCCTCGGGCCGCTCGACCCGCCAGGTGGCGGCGATGGCGGAGAAGCTCTCCGAGCGGATCAAGCGCGACCTCGGCCGCGGCGTCCGCATCGAGGGCCTGCCGGTCGCCGACTGGGTGCTGATCGACGCCGACGACGTCATCGTCCACCTGTTCCGGCCCGAAGTGCGCAGCTTCTACAATCTCGAGCGGATGTGGGCGTTCGAGGAGCGGCCCGCCGCTGCCGCCGGCACCTGATCGCGACCCCGTCATTGCGAGCGCAGCGAAGCAATCCAGACGGCGCACATGGATTGCCGCGTCGCTTGCGCTCCTCGCAATGACGAGTTGATCCGTGCTGCTCCATATCGTCGCGCGGGGGAGGATCGGGCGGGGACCCGAGAGCGAGCTTGTCGAGCGCTATCTCAAGCGCATTTCCTGGCCCACACGAGTCACCGAGCTACCTGAAAGCGGTGGGAAACCGCCGCCGCCCGCCGAGAGCAGCGTCACCATCCTGCTCGACGAGAAGGGCGAGCAATTGGCTTCGCTCGACTTGGCGCGGCGGCTCGAGCGCTGGCGCGACGGCGGCAAGCGCGAGGCGCGCTTCCTGATCGGCGGCGCCGACGGCTTCGGCGAGGCGGAGCGAAGCGGGGCGGACCTGCTGCTCGCTTTCGGCAAGGCGACCTGGCCGCACCTCCTCGCCCGGGCGATGCTCGCCGAGCAATTGTTCCGGGCGACGAGCATCCTTGCCAACCATCCCTATCATCGCGAAGGTTAGGCATGCGCATCGCCGGTCTTCTCGTCGCCGCCTTGCTGATCGCCGGGGCGGGGGCCGCGCAGGGAACGCGCGGCAACGACATGGAGGCGCTTGCCCAGGCCAAGCAGGAAGCCGCCGCCGCGACCCGCCGCTATCAGGCGCTCGACCGCGAGGCGCGGCGAGCGACCGGCGACGCCGATCGCGCGCGCGCGGCAAGCGCCGCGCTCGCGGCGCGGATCGAGATCGCCGAGGCGGACCTCACCGCCGCCGAGCGGCGCATCGCCCTGATCGGCGCGCTCCAGGCGGCCCAGCGCGCCCGCCTCGCCGAGCGTCAGGGGCCGATCGTCCGGCTGACCGCGGCGCTGCAGATGATGACCCGGCGGCCGGCCGCGCTCGCTTTGGTCCAGCCGGGCTCGGTCCGCGATGCCGTCCATGTCCGCTCGCTGCTCGCCGCCGCTTTGCCGGAGATCAGGCGCCGAACGGCGGCGCTGCGCCTCGAGGCGCAGCAAAGCGCGGCGTTGCGCGGCCGGGCCGAGATCGCCCGCCGGCAGCTCGCCGCCAGCCGCGTCGCGCTGCGCCAGCGGCGAGTCGCGCTGGCGGGCTGGGAAGCGGCGCAGCGCAATCGCTCGCAGCAGCTGACCGGCCTCGCCCTCACCCAATCGGACCGCGCCCTCGTCTACGGCGAGGAGGCGCAGGTGCTCCAGCGCGACATCGGCGCCCGCGATTATCAGGCCGCGCTCGCCAGGAGCCTGGCGCGGCTGCCCGGCCCGGTGCCGCGGCCCGGACCGGCCGCGCCGGCGGGCGCAGGGACCGAGGCCCTGCCCTATTCGCTGCCGGTGGAAGGGCGCGTCGTCACCGGCGTCGGCGAGATTTCGGACGGCGGCGTCCACGCCCGCGGCCTGACCTTCGAGACGCGCGCCGGGGCGCCGGTGATTGCTCCGGCGGGCGGGCGGGTGGTCTATGCCGCGCCGTTCCGCCGCTACGGTAATGTCGTGATCCTCGATCACGGCCGCGGCTGGCTGACGGTGCTGACCGACCTCGGCAGCCTCGACGTCCGCGCCGGCCAGATCCTCGCCCGCGGCGCGCCGATCGGCCGCGCCGGCACCGGCACCCCGCGGGTGACCGTGGAGCTGCGCCGCAACGGCCGGCCGGTGCCGGTCGCGCAGCTGATCGCCGGCTAGCCTAGCGCCGCCGGCCGCCGATGTTGAAGGTGAAGAAGAGGCCGGCGCCGCCGGAGAATTGGTCGCGCGAGCCGAACAGGCGGACGATCGGCGAAGCCGCGGCGTCGCCGATCAGCCGATCGTAGCCGAGATAGCCGCGCAGCCCCCAATTGCGGCCGAGCTTATAGGTGAGGCCCGCCATCGCGCCGATCGCATAGAAGCCGCTGCCGGGATCGTAAGCGGCAAGGCCGGAAGCGGGGATCGCGACCGGCACGCCGAAATAGGCGTCGTGAAAGTCGTTGTCGGCCCAGCGCGCGCGCGGGCCGATCGAGAAAATGTAGCTGTCCTCGTCGCGCACGACGAAGTCGGCGCCGAGGTCGCCGACCAGCCCGTCATGTCCGCCAAGGCCTTGGCGAAGCTCGGCGCGGAGGCGGAAGTTGCGGGCCGGGAAGACTTCGACGAAGCCGCCGACCTCGACGGTGAGCCCGACATCGCCGACCGGAGCGCCGACATCATCCTCTTCGCGCTTGCTTTCGAAGCTGATCGCCGGGCCGAAATTGAACGCGCTGTCGCGGCCGAGCACGCCGAAGCCGATGCCGTCGTCCTGCGCCTGGAACGGCATCGGCGTCCCCTCGCGGCGGAAGCCGAAGATGGGCAGCGGATTGATCCCGTAGGAATCGGCGCCCGGATATTTGGGGTAGATCTGGGCGCCGGCGCCGATCGTGATCGTATAGCCGCGCCCCTCGTCCTGGGCGGAAGCGGGCGCGGCCGCGAGGGCGAGGGCGGCGAAAGCGGCCGGTGCGAAAAGCCTGATCATGGTTCCCTGAACGGCCTCGGGCGCGCTTCGTTGCGGCCCCAGCACAAAATAAATTCCTATTCGAATTCAAGGATCACGGCGTCGACGGCGAGGCTGTCGCCGGGCTTGGCATCGACCCTGGCGACGGTGCCGGCCTTCTCGGCGCGAAGGATGTTTTCCATCTTCATCGCCTCGACCACGGCGAGCGGCTGACCCGCCTCCACCCTGTCGCCGACGCCGACATGGAGCGCGGTGAGCAGCCCCGGCATCGGGCAGATCAGATATTTGGAAAGGTCGGGGGGCACTTTCTCGATCATGTGGCGCGAAAGCGCGGCGACATGCTCGGGCAGGACGTCGGCGAGGTGGGAGGCGCCGCGGGTGGTGAGGCGCCACTGGCGGCCCCTGCGGGCGATCTGGACGATGCGGTCGCGGCCGTCGATCAATCCCTTGAACAGGCCCTGGCCCGGCCGCCACCGGCCGGTCAGCTCGTGCGGCCCCTCGTCGTCGAGCCAGGCCAGCGCGCCGCCTTCGCAGTCCTCGAGCCGAACGCGATGCTCGGCGCCGGCGATGCGGACGATGCGCAGGTCCGGCGCCGGGATCGGTCCGCTGAGCCGGCCGCTGACGGCGCAAGCCTGGCTGTCCTTTTCGTGGCCGGCGAGCGCGGCGACGATGGCGAGGTCGGCGATCAGGGCCTCGTCCGCCGGGGCGCCGCGGAAGCCTTCGGGATATTCCTCGGCGATGAAGCCGGTGGTCAGCGCGCCTTCGCGGAAGCGCGGATGCTGCATCAGCGCCGAAAGGAAATCGACATTGTGGCCGATGCCCTCGATCTGGAAGGAATCGAGCGCCGCGACCTGGCGATCGATCGCTTCCTCCCGCGTCGGCGCGAAGGTGATCAGCTTGGCGATCATCGGATCGTAGAACATCGACACCTCGCCGCCCTCGGCGACACCATCATCGACCCGCACAGCGATCCTTCGAGACGGGCCTTCGCCTTCGCTCAGTCCCTCCTCAGGATGAGCGGACTGGTTCCGAATCCGCTCATCCTGAGGAGCCGGTGAGCCTGTCGAACCGGCGTCTCGAAGGATCTCGCGCGGCGGCCGGTAGCGGACCAGCCGGCCGGTCGAGGGCAGGAAGCCGCGATAGGGATCCTCGGCATAGACCCGGGTCTCGACGGACCAGCCGTCGAGCTTCACGTCGTCCTGGCCGAAAGCGAGCTTCTCGCCGGCGGCGACCCGGATCATCTGCTCGACCAGATCGAGGCCGGTGACCATCTCGGTGACCGGATGCTCGACCTGGAGGCGGGTGTTCATCTCGAGGAAGTAGAAGCTCTTGTCGGCGCCGGCGATGAACTCGACCGTGCCCGCGCTGTAATAGCCGACCGCTTCGGCGAGCGCGACCGCCTGCTCGCCCATCGCCTTGCGCATCTCGGCGGTGACGAAGGGCGAGGGCGCTTCCTCGACCACCTTCTGATGGCGGCGCTGAACCGAACATTCGCGCTCGCCGAGATAGAGGATGGTGCCGTGTTTGTCGCCGAGCAGCTGGATCTCGATATGGCGGGGGCTCTCGACGAACTTCTCGATGAAGACCCGGTCGTCGCCGAAGCTCGCCTTGCCCTCGCGGCGGACGGCATCGAAGCCCTCGCGGACGTCCTCTTCCGCATAAGCGAGCCGCATGCCCTTGCCGCCGCCGCCGGCCGAGGCCTTCATCATCACCGGATAGCCGATGCCGCCGGCGATCTCGACGGCATGATCGGTGTCGCGGATCTCGCCGATGAAGCCCGGCACGACGCTGACTCCGGCCGCCTGGGCGAGCTTCTTCGATTCGATCTTGTCGCCCATCGCCGCGATCGCCGTGGGTGGCGGGCCGATGAAGGCGATTCCCGCCGCGTCCAGCGCCTTGGCAAAGCTCTCGCGCTCGGACAGGAAGCCGTAGCCGGGATGGACCGCCTCGGCGCCGGTCGCTTTGCAGGCGTCGACGATCAGCTCGGCATTGAGGTAGCTCTCCGAGGCCGGCGGCGGCCCGAGCCGAACCGCCTCGTCGGCCAGCCTGACGTGCGGCGCGCGCGCGTCGGCGTCCGAATAGACGGCGACGGTGGCGATCCCCATCTTCCTCGCCGTCTTGATGACCCGGCAGGCGATCTCGCCCCGGTTCGCGATCAGGATCTTGCCGAACATCGGCGCCGTTACTCGCCCAGCCCGCGCAGCTGGGCGATGCGCTGGCGGGTGAGCTCGGCCCGGCAGGTGCCATAGACCATCGGCTCCATGCTGCCGCCGCGGGCTTCGTCATAACCCTGGACGGCGCAATGCGCGTCGCGGAAGACAAGCCAGGCGCGCTGTGCCTCGCGCAGCTTCGCCTCGCTGGTCGGGCGCTGGTCGTAGCGGCGGTCGAGCTCGCGGTCGCGCGCGCGGGCGCTGGCAACGACCTGGCGCCAGAGGATGTTGAGCTCGGCATCGGCGCGCTCGAAGTCGAGCCCGGCGCAGATGTTCATTTCCATCTGGTTTTGCGGATCGTCGCAATGGAACTCGCGCGCCCGCGCGTCGAGCGAACCCTGCAGCGCGAGCGCCAGCAACAGCCTTATCATTCCGCCGCCTCCTCGAGGGGGGGCAGGTTGTGGCCGAGCAGCTTGAGCACTTCGCCGGCCGCCTCGACGAGATTGGTGCCGGGGCCGAAGATCGCCTGGACGCCGGCGGCGCGGAGCATGTCGTAATCCTGGGGTGGGATGACGCCGCCGACGACGACCTTGATGTCCGGGCGGCCGAGGTCCTTCAAATGGCCGATCAGCTCGGGGACGAGCGTTTTGTGGCCGGCGGCGAGGCTCGAGGCGCCGACCACATCGACGTCCTTCTCGACCGCGAGCTTGGCGCTTTCCTCGGGGGTCTGGAAGAGCGGCCCGGGGACGATCTCGAAGCCGAGGTCTGCGAACGCGGAGGAGACCAGGTTGGCGCCGCGGTCGTGCCCGTCCTGGCCCATCTTGGCGACCAGCATCCGCGGCTTGCGGCCGAGCCGGCGGCGGAGCGCGCCGACGCCGCTCGTCGCGCGGTCCCAGGCGGGATCGTCGGCCCAGGCGGCGCCGTAAATGCCCTCGACCGGGGTCGGCACGGTGCCGTAGCGGCCGAATGCGTCCTCGAGCGCCTGGCTGATCTCGCCGAGCGTGCAGCGGGCGCGCGCCGCCGCGATCGACAAAGCGAGGAGATTGGCGGACCCTTCGGCGCCCTCCCGCAAGGCGTCGAGCGCCGCCTTCGCCTTGGCGGCATCGCGACCGGCGCGGGTCTTTTCCAGCCGCCTGATCTGGCCGGCGCGGACCTTGGCATTGTCGATGTCGAGGATGTCGAGATGGTCTTCCTCATCCTTCCGGTAGCGGTTGACCCCGACGATCGCGGTTTCCCCGCGATCGACGCGGGCGGCGCGGGCGGCGGCGGCCTCCTCGATCCGGCGCTTGGGCATGCCGGTGGCGACCGCGGCGGTCATGCCGCCGAGGCTTTCGACCTCCTCGATCAGCGCCCAGGCCTTCTCCGCGAGCTCGGCGGTCAGCGCCTCGACATAATAGGAGCCGCCGAGAGGGTCGGCGACGTTGGCGATGCCGCTCTCCTCGGCGATGACGAGCTGGGTGTTGCGGGCGATTCGGGCGGAGAAATCGGTCGGCAAGGCGACCGCCTCGTCCAGGGAGTTGGTGTGCAGGCTCTGGGTGCCGCCGAGCACCGCCGCCATCGCCTCCAGGGTGGTGCGGATGACGTTGTTATAGGGGTCCTGCTCGGTCAGCGAGACGCCCGACGTCTGGCAATGGGTGCGCAGCATCTTCGACTTGTCGTTCTTCGCGCCGAAGCCCGCCATGATCCGGTGCCAGAGCAGCCGCGCCGCGCGTAATTTCGCCACCTCCATGAAGAAGTTCATGCCGATGCCGAAGAAGAAGGAGAGGCGCGGCGCGAAGGCGTCGACGTCGAGACCCTTAGCGCGGGCGGCGCGGACATAATCCATGCCGTCGGCCAGCGTGAAGGCGAGCTCCTGGACCGCGGTCGCCCCGGCCTCGTGCATGTGATAGCCCGAGATCGAGATCGAGTTGAACTTCGGCATGTTGCCGGCGCAATATTCGATGATGTCGGCGACGATCCGCATCGAAGGGGCGGGCGGATAGATGTAGGTGTTGCGGACCGCGAATTCCTTGAGGATGTCGTTCTGGATGGTGCCGGTGAGCTGGGCCTGGGCGACGCCCTGCTCCTCCGCGGCGACGATGTAGAAGGCCATCACCGGCAGCACCGCGCCGTTCATCGTCATCGACACCGACATCTGATCGAGCGGGATGCCGTCGAACAGGATCTGCATGTCCTCGAGCGTGTCGATCGCCACCCCGGCCTTGCCGACGTCGCCGACCACGCGCGGATGGTCGCTGTCATAGCCGCGATGGGTGGCGAGATCGAAGGCGAC
>Ga0068868_100000183_pt1 | contig 41989 bp, 34 predicted proteins | sample KBSMisM42_FD_64660 | JGI IMG/M metagenome (GOLD analysis project Ga0068868, IMG submission 64660) | Miscanthus rhizosphere microbial communities from Kellogg Biological Station, Michigan, USA - KBS Miscanthus M4-2 | ecosystem: Host-associated > Plants > Roots > Rhizosphere > Soil ...
GCCGACATGGTCGGCGCCGTCGTCCGCATCGCCAGCAAACGTTCGGCGTGCGAAGGACAGTGGGTCGCCATTACCTCGACGGAGGGCGGCTTCTTCCTCGGGACGCCATGGTTTCTGGACGGCCAGACCGGCACGCTCGAAGAGAAGCTGAAGAGCTTCACGATGCAGTACATGAAAGAGATGTTCAACCCGGTCATCGATAAGACCAAGACGCGCGAAGGGCTGTATCGCGCGACGCTTTATCAGACCGTCGAAGGCGGCAAACTCCCGCTGGAAGGCGAAATCGATCCGGCCGGCTCGGTCTTCTTCATCGGCCATTTCGTCCCCATCACGGCCGACTACCGCGCCTCGCGCGTGAAGGCGTTCGAGCACTTCCTCAGCCTCTCCCCTTCCACCGGCGCCGCGAAGCCGGAGGTGACGGTGATCGAGTTCTCCGATTTCGAATGTCCCTCCTGCCAGCGCGCAGCCGGATGGATGAAGCCGATCCTGGAAGCGCATCCCGATAAGGTCCGCTACATCCGCTACGACACGCCGCTGGTGACGATCCATCCGTGGGCGCTGGCCGCCGCGATCGCCGGCCGCGCGGTGTGGCACCAGAAGCCCGATCTGTTCTGGAAGTACAAGGAGCAGATCTACGAGAATCAGGAGAAGCTCTCCGCCTTCACCATCGACGAGTTCGCCCGCGGCTTCGCCTCGGATCACGATCTCGACATGAAGAAGTACGACGCCGACGTGCAGTCGCCCGAGCTGCGCCTGGAGCTGATGAACGGCGACGGGACTGCGTTCTCGAACGACGTCCGCGCCACGCCGACGTACATCGTGAACGGCGCCTTCGTCGAAGCCGGTTCGGACGGGAAGGGCCTCGTGGATTACATCAACAAGGCGCTGAAGTAGGAACCCTGGCAACGTAGCGCCGAAACAGTTACTGAAGTCTCTTCATGTGCCTGGAAGGCACCTCTTCAGGTCTAAATCAGACCTTCAGACCTGACAATCAGACCTGAAACAGTCGAAATGCACCTTTCAGGTCTGATGATCAGAGCTTCATGTCTGAATTTCAGAGCTTGATGTCTGGTGATCAGAGCTTGATGTCTGAAGTTCAGAGCTTCAGGTCTGACAATTAGACCTCGATATGTAATCTCTGATCTCTATGTGCGAGAAGCCGGCTGAGGAGCTGACGTTCCCCTCTTCATCCCGTGATCTGGCCTCTGAAGGAGGCCGGCGCGCGAAACGAACGTTGAATTGCGCGAGGGAGAAGGCAATCGGACGTGTCTTTCTGATCGTCGCACGCTCACACACTGCGCCAGACGAAATCGAGAAAGTGCTTCAGAATCCTACCCGTCAATCCCCAGATCTCATGCCGCTCGTAGCGGTAAAAATACGCGGGATAGCTCTTGTTCCGGAACGCAACGTAGCGCACCTCGGGCTGATCGGGCGATAGAAGCGCCTCGATCGGAACTTCGAACACTTCCTCCACCTCGCTCGCTTGCAGAACGTAATCGACCCGCTCGTCGATGATGCCGACGAACGGCGCGACGAGAAAGCCGCTGTTGGTGACGAGATCATCGAGCCGTCCGATCACCTCGACCCGTTCCGAAGCGATCCCAACTTCCTCGTGCGCCTCGCGGACGGCCGCCGCCTCGAGTGACTCGCCAATCTCCACGCCGCCGCCCGGAAAGGCGATCTGTCCGCTGTGCGCGGCGAGATTCGCTGACCGCCGCGAGAAAAGCAGGCTCCAGCCGCCGCCGTTCGGAACGATCGGGATAAGCACCGCGGCGCGTTTCAGTTTCGGAGCGTCGATCTCGATCGCCGGACGGCTCGCCAGGATCGCGCGCAGGCGGGTCAGCGCCGCGTCGTCAACTCGTGGCACACGCGACCTCGGCCTGGAAGACCGAACGTTGAATGTTGAATGTTGAATGTTCAATGTTGAATGAAAACGCGGCCTGAACGCTCTGAAACCATTCAACACTCAACATTTGCTTTTCCAATCTCTAACTCCGCGAACGCCTCCGGCGCGACCATCGGAATGCCTTCCATCGCGTGATACAGCCGCAGCGTTCCGCGAACTCTCGGCAGCGCAACCTCCGCGGCTTCGCCGGGACGAAGATCACGCCGAAGCTCCACCCATCGATCGTCGATGACGGTATCGCCGTCGAACGTCAGCATCATCAGACGGTATCCCGGTTCTCCGTAGCTCCTCGTGCGCAACGTGAAATCGCCGGTGTTGCGCAGGAGGATCGCATCACCGCGCAAGGCCGCGTCGAGTTTGGGAAAGAGCGGAATCGTGCGCATGATCGCGGGATGCGATTCGCGACCTGCGTCATCTAGCGCAGCGAGATATCCGCGAACCGTCAACTCCATCGACGCGTTTTCGCGCAACCACTTCCCCTGCGCCTCGGACGGATCAGCGAGATCGCGCAAGAAGAAATCGGACAGTGTCGCCACTTCGCGATCGCCGAATGGGATCTTCACCACGCAGTCGTCCGGAAACTCGGCGAACTGCGCGTAGTCGCTGACCGCAACCGGCTTGCCGGCTTCGAAGGCGCGGATCAAGGTCCCCGACGTTTCGCCCGCGCTCGGATAGCGCAGATTCACCAACCGGTCCACGGCAGCAAAGTAGGCGGCAAACTCTTCGTCCGGGACGTAGCCGGTGAAGGTGATTCCGTCTCCACGAAGCGCTTCGACATCGACGTTCGGTGCCGGCTCGCCGACGATGAGAAGCCGCAACTTTGCATCACGACCTCGCGCGTCCGCGAATGCCGCGAGCACTACGTCAGCGCGTTTGGCCGAGGTGAGAAATCCGAAGAGGCCGATCACGCGATCGTCGGATAAGAATCCGTGCTGCGCGCGCACCGCGTCGCGACGCCCGCGCGCGGACGGCTGCGGCTCGAACGGATGCGGCACCACGTGAATCGGCGTCGTCACGCCGAACGACTGCAACCGCTCCGCGGCGTACCGGTTATGCACGATCACCGCGCGCGAACGGTTCGCCACGTCGACTGACGCCGGCATCAGAAAGTTGCCCATTTCGCTGTGCAGTCCCGCCGCCCGTCCCCGCGCCCACGCCGCCCCCGCTTCGCCGTGATTCGCCTCCAGCGCCGCGACGTATCCATCGACGTCGCCGCGCGCCAGAGTCATCTCCACGATGAGGTGATGCAGCACGAGATCGTGCAACACGATCACGCCGGGCGTGCGCATGGCCTCTTCGTAAATCCAGGCGTGGTGCGGGTTGTTGCCGAGGAAATACAGGGATGAGGGACGAGGGACGAGGGACGAGGGGTCGCCGACCGCTGTCAGGTCGACATGCTTGGCGAGCTCGGGGATGAGCATGGAGGCGTAGTGCGCCACGCCCGTTCGACTCGGCGGCAGCGGCGAAAAGAGAGTGACGCGAAGCCGCGCTCCCTCGTCCCTCGTCCCTGCTTCATCCCCCTGCATTAATCCGCCGTCTTTCTAGCCCCCGCGGCCAAATACGCTTCCACGAAACCGTCGAGATCGCCGTCCATGACGCGCTGCACGTCGCCGACTTCGTAGCCGGTGCGGAGGTCCTTGATCATCTGGTAGGGCTGCATCACGTAGGAACGGATCTGCGAGCCGAAGGCGATGTCCTTCTTCTCGCCCTCGAGTTTCTCCTGATCCTCCTGCCGCTTTTCGACTTCGAGCTGATAGAGCTTCGAGCGCAGCAGCTTCATGGCCACATCGCGATTCTTGTGCTGGCTGCGCTCGTTCTGGCAGGTCACGACGATGCCGGTCGGCAGATGCGTGATGCGCACCGCGGAATCGGTGACGTTGACGTGCTGCCCGCCGGCGCCGCTGGAGCGATACGTATCGACGCGCAGATCCTTGTCGTTGATCTCGATCTCGATCTCTTCGTCGATGTCGGGATAGACGTAGACCGACGCGAACGACGTGTGCCGCCGCTTGGCAGCATCGAAGGGAGAAATGCGCACGAGGCGATGCACGCCGTGCTCCGATTTCATGTAGCCGTACGCGTAGTCGCCGCGCACCATCACCGTGGCGCTCTTCAGGCCCGCTTCCTCGCCGGCCTGATAGTCGACGATCTCCGTCGCCCACCCTTTGCGCTCGGCGTAGCGGAGGTACATGCGCAGCAGCATCTCCGCCCAATCCTGCGACTCGGTGCCGCCGGCGCCGGGGTGGATGGCCAGGATGACGTCGCGCTCGTCGTGCTCGCCGGAGAGTTTCATGGTCATCTCGATGGCGGTGATCTCCGCCTCGAGCTGGCCCATCACTTCGTCGATTTCGGCATCGACAGGTTCCCCTTCGCGCTGCAGTTCCAGCAGCACGTCGAGCTCACTGTCTTTGTTGAGGATTTCTTCGCCCGAGGCGATGCGCTTTTCTACGCGCGCGCGCTTGCGGCCGACTTCCTGCGCGGTCTCGGGCTTGTCCCAGAAACCGGGCGCGGACATCTCGCGCTCGATCTCATCGAGCGTCTTGCGTGCGGAGTCGAGGTCAAAGATAGCTCCGGACCGATTGCAGCCGGTCTTTGAGGTCGGAGACTTTGGAGAGGGTGTCGTCTTTCATGGCGGTGCGTAGGGTAACCGATTCAACTGTCATCCTGAGCCGCCGGAGCGACGGAGGCGAAGCCGGAGTCGCGTAGGACGGCGAAGGATCCCCGGCTGATAACCCGGTTGGCGGATGGAACGAACGCCACCGCCCGCCCGTCGTTATCAGCCGGGGATCCTTCGCCGTCCTGCGCGACTCCGGCGCTGCGCGCCTACATCGCTCCGGCGGCTCTGGATGACAAATCGACGCTTCTCCTCCACATCCCGAGCACCACCATCACAATCGCCAGCCACGCGAACCAGTCGCCGAAGCGGACGTAGGGCGTCGTCGACGTTCGCGGCTGAAACTCGGCGTAGATGATGCCCTGCTTCCCCATCTCCAACTGCTGGACGATCTGGCCGGCGGGATCGACGAGGGCGGAGATGCCGGTCGTGCCGGCGCGCAATAGATAACGATCGGTTTCGACGGCGCGAAGGCGCGCCTGATTCAGATGCTGGCGCGGCGCCGAGGTGCCGTCGTACCAGGCGTCGTTGGTAATGGTGACGAGGACATTCGCGCCGTGCACGACCTGCGCGCGCGGAATCTGCGGGAAGACCACCTCGTAACAGATCGCCGGACCGTAGCGGAATCGGCCATCGAGCGGCGTGTCCTTCGTTCCGAATTCGAACTGCCCGACGGCGTGGACGAGCGCGTGCGCAAAGAAGAGCATCTGCCGCAACGGCACGTATTCGCCGAACGGCACGAGCCGGATTTTGTCGTAGTGGCCGATGGTCTTTCCGCCGCTGACCAGGAACGCCGCATTCCACATCTTGTTCGGCTGCTCGGGATCCTCGGCGACCGATCCAAGGATGACGTCGATGTTGCGCGTGCGCGAGATCTCCTCGATAGCCTGCTTATAAAATCCGGTCGACGCGTACGACAACGGCACCGTCGACTCCGGCCAGATCACGACCTGCACTCCATGCGACGCCGCCTCCTCGGTCATGCTCATCATGCGTCGGAAGATCAGCAGGAGGTTGTCGTTGTCCCACCGCATCTCCTGCGAGATGTTCGGCTGCAGCAGCGCCGCGCGCGACATCGGCGTCCCGTTCGGTCGGACGAACATCTTCGCGGCGATGTAGCCGGTGGACCACCAGACGAAGACGATGATGACGACGCCGGTGATGGCGAAGAGGCGCTGTACGCCGCTCGGCCGCGCCACGATCAGCCACGCGATCAGCGTCGACGGCAGCAGGATCAACACGCCGAGCGCGTAGGGACCGGCCACGCGATCGAACTGCACGAGCGGCGCGTAGTCGATGATCGATGCGGCGATGAGGTTCCAGGGAAAGCCGCTCATCAGGTACGTCCGCGCATACTCGACCGCCGCCCACGCCAGCGGAACCAACAGCCACCTCCGAAAGCTCGTCGCCGGCGCGATGCGGTGGAAGAGGACGCCGAATAGTCCGCCGTACATGCCGAGGTACGCGCACATGGCGATGAAGATCAAGACGCCGGTGACGTACGGCAGTCCGCCGTAATGCGACATCACCCGGATCACCCACGGCACCATCATCAGCCAGGCCACCGTTTGCGAGAGCCAGCCGATCGCGAACGCGCCGCGCCAGGTGCGCGCGCGCGACAGCGCCACGAAGAGCGGCAGCAGCGCGATGAAGATCAGCCATCCCGCCGCGACATTCGGAAACGCGCACGCGAAGAGGATGCCGGAAAGGATGGCCAGAAATACGTCTGCGAAAATCTGCGTCATCTGCGGATAAGCAGTTCGCAGATTACTTCTTGAACAGCGCGTCGAACGCCTTGCGGGCGTCGTCGGGCGTCTGCGGCTGGCGGGCTTTGTCCGCGGTCAGGTCGCGGACGAACTTCGGCTGGAAGAACGCGCATTCGTTGCGGACGTGCTTGCCGGAGATGCGCGCCGGGATGCTTTCGCGGCACTCCCAGAGCGTCGTCGTATCGAAGGAGCGGCAGTTGCCACAGGTGTGCAGGTCGGCGGCGCACTTCACGCAGGTCTCCTCGGACGTCGGCTGATCGAGCCCGAGGCGCTGCGTGCCGCACGCGTTGCACTTGAAGACCTCGGGGCCGAAGCCGCCGGCGGTGCGTCCACGCGGCGCGCCTTCGATGCGCTGATTTTGTGGTTCGTACGGCGTCTGCGGGCGCGGACCGCGGTTGGTATTCGACGAATAGCCACCGCTGTCCTGGTAGCCCTGATGCCTGTATTTCCGATCGCTCAAATGGTTCACCTCATGAACACGTAGTAAAGCGCCCCGGCGATGAGGAGGACGGCGATCACGAAGAGGATCAGCCGGATCGCTACCTTGGCCAGCTTCAGGATGATCCAGATCACGATGATCGCGATGAGGATCCCGACGAGCTCGTTCGTAGGCATGGCGGGGTGCTCGCAGTGTAACAGGTCAGCTTCGCCGTTATTGCAGCAGCCCGGAACGATGCAGGGCCGCCGATTCGGCGGCCCTGCGGTGTTGCGCGCTAGTCGCTGATCGTCACCACGTCGATGTCCGGGACGTAGGGGCGGGTCGGCGATGCGATGTTGAAGATCGAGGGATCGTTGGTGGAGTTGTCGGTGAAGGTGTGGAATGGAACGGCGATCGTGTCGCTGCCATCGAAGTGCATGACGATCGTGTCGCCTTCCTGCACCGGCTCTCCGAAGAACGAATCGGCGGCCTGCATGAAGACGTAGTCGCCCGGCAGGTCGAGCACCTTCTGCGTCAGCGGCCTCGTGGCCGAAAAGTGGAAGAAGGTGACGTGCGCCGTGGTGATCGTGCGGACGCCGATGTTGACGCGGAAGCGTGAAGACGGCACGTGCACCGACCAGTCAGCCGGACGGAATGCATCCGCTCCCTGCACCGCGGACTCGAATCCGCCGAAGGTCTGTGTCGGTGTCTGATTGAAGACGCGCACTTCAACCGGCAGTTCCTCCAACTGCGGATAGCTGCTCGCGGGAGGCAAGGTCGAAATGATGTCGATCGAGCCGATGCCGCTTTGACCGATCGCGGCCACGATGTCGTCGTACTGGACAGTCCCGCCGTTTTCCAGCCGGTAGGTGATCGACGGATCGTTCTCGCTCCCGGCCTGACCGGCTGGGTGAAAGATGATCTTGCCGCCCTGACTTGACGACGCAGGCCCGAGGCGCAGCGAGGTCTTGAAGTCCGCGTTGTTCAGGCCGCGCGTCGAGCCGGCAACCGGGATGACCGTCTTCCGGACCAGCGGCGCGAGCCCGAAGGCCCCGTATCTCGTCGTCGTCGTCCCGATGCACGCCATGTCGAACGGATCGGAAGGATGCGACGCGATGACCCGGTACGAATAGACGATGAACGGTGCCGACGTTTTCTGCGTGATGGTCACAGAGGTCGTCCCGGCTTCCACGACTTTCAGCGTCTTCGTATTCACGAAACCGTCCGGCGACGACTGAATCTCGTATTGCGTCGCCGACGGGACCGATGGCCATGACAGGCGAAAGGTCGGGGTGGTGGTAACGCCTGGAAAATTCGTAACCGTGAGCGGCAACGGACAGGCGGCGAACAGTGGCAGGGCGGATATTGCGAACAAAGCAGTCGCTGCGAGAACTCGTATCGATCTCATAAACCTCTCTCTCCTTCTCGATTGTTGGACGAAGCCGTAGCGCTGAGGATTTCCGGCTGGATATTGCGGAATGCGCGGGGCTGAAGCACTGCTGCGGGCGAGCTACAACGTAGACCCGTTACGCAAAGGAGTCAAGCGGGCACTACAGAATCAGGCGCACCGGCTGCTCGATGTAGCTGCGCAGCGTGCGTAAATATTCGGCGCCGAGGGCACCGTCTACGACGCGGTGGTCGCACGACATCGTGACTTTCATCCGGTCGCGGATGACGACCTGCCGATCGACCACGACTGGCTGCGCGGACGCCGCGCCGATGGCGAGGATGGCCACGTTCGGCGGATTGATGATGGCGGTGAACTCCTCGATACCCCAGGCGCCGAGGTTGGAGATGGTGAAGGTCGAGCCCTGGTAATCGTTGGGAGTGAGCTTGCGATTCTTCGCTTTGTCGGCCAGCGTGCGCACTTCGCTCGAGATGTCGGTGACGGACTTCTGATCGGCGTTGCGCACGACAGGCGTGATCAGACCTTCCGGCGTCGAGACCGCGATGCCGATATGGATCTCGCCATGTTGCGTGATCGCTTCGTCGCCCCACGACGCGTTCACGTTCGGATGGTGGCGAAGCGCGAGCGCGGCAGCGCGGACGATGAAGTCGTTCACGCTGGTCTTGATGCCGGCGATCTCGTTGATCTGTTCCCGGAGAGACAGCAGGTTGGTGACGTCGTAGTCGGCGGTCAGGTAAAAATGCGGAATCGGTCCGGTCGACTCGGCCAGGCGTTTGGCGATCGTTCGCCGCATGGCCGTCAGCGGAATCTCTTTCGTCTCGAGCTGCTGCACCGGCGGCAGCGACGGAGCCTTCGCCTTCTGCGGCGCGGCCGCGGACGGCTTGAAGTTCTTGATGTCGTTGGCGACGATGCGTCCGCCCGGTCCGCTTCCCTGCACCTGTTCGATGCTGACGCCGAGCTCGCGCGCCATTTTGCGCGCCAGCGGCGAGGATCGCCGGCGCCCGTTATCGCCGGTTGCAGGCGCGGTACTCGATGCCGCCGACGTCCGATCGACGCGCGGCGCTTTCATGTCGATTGCCTCGCCGTACTCGCCCGTCGAATGCTTGATCGAGTCCTTCTTGTCAATGGCCCGCCGCGACGGAGCTTCCGCGGGAGCTGGCGCCGCTCCTTCTTTTTTGGGCGCCGCCTTTTCGCCAGCGCCGAGAATCGTCGCCAGCACGCCGCCGACTTCCACCATCTTCCCCGCCTCGGCGGCGACGTCGCCGAGCGTTCCATCCTGCTCGGCTTCGAGATCGAGGTTGACCTTGTCAGTCTCGATCTCCAGCACCGGCTCGCCTTTCTTCACGGCGTCCCCGGCCTTTTTGTACCAACGGACGACCTTTCCCTCGGTCATCGCGTCGCCCATCTTGGGCATGATGATGTCAGCCATTGGCGTACATCACTTTCTTCACCGCCGCGATGACGTGCTGCTCGTGCGGCGTAGCCAGCAGCTCGAGATTGCGCGCATACGGCATCGGCACGTCCTCGCCGGTGACGCGCGCCACCGGCGCATCGAGCTCGTCGAAAACGTTCTCGGTGATGCTGGCCGCGATCTCCGCCGCCGCACCGAACGGCTTCCACTGCTCCTGCACGACCACGCAGCGATGCGTCTTCGTCACCGACTCGTACGCGGGATCGAGATCGAGCGGGCGCAGCGTGCGAAGGTCGATGACCTCGCACTCGATGCCTTCTTCGGCCAGTTTCTCCGCGGCGATCAACGACATCTGCAGCATGCGGCTGTACGAAACGATGGTGACGTCGCTTCCCTCGCGCGCGATCCGCGAGACGCCGAAGGGAACGGTGAAGTCGGCGTCGTCAGGCACTTCGCCCTTCATGCCGTACAGCGCGGCGCTTTCGAGAAAGATGACCGGATCGCGACCGCGGATGGAGGTTTTCAGCAATCCCTTTGCATCGGCCGGCGTGGCTGGCGCGACGACTTTGATTCCCGGAAAGTGCGCGTAGAACGATTCGAAGGTCTGCGAGTGCTGCGCGGAAAGTTGCACGCCCGCGCCCTGCGGACCGCGGATGACCATCGGCACATCGACCTGCCCACCGGAGAAGTAGCGAACCTTCGCCGCGTGATTGAGGATCTGATCCGCGGCGACGATGGCGAAGTTCATCGTCATCATCTCGACGATCGGCCGCAACCCGAGCATGGCCATCCCCACCGCCGTCCCCGCCATGCCCGCCTCGGCGATCGGCGTGTCGATGACGCGCTTCGGGCCGTACTTTTTCAGCATGCCCGCGGTGATGCGGAACGTGCCTTCGTAGACGCCGATGTCCTCGCCCATGATGAGGACGTTGGCATCGCGGTCCATCTCTTCCATCATCGCGTCGCGGATGGCGTCGCGGTAGCTTTTCTCGGACATCGTGCTACTCGTTCTCCCGTGTTGGACCGTGTTCCGCCACGATGTCGCGCCACAGTTCCTCGGCATCCGGCTGCGGACTCTCCTCCGCAAACTGCACGGCTTCGGCGACTTCCTTCGACGCCCAATCCTCGATCTCTTTCACATCGTCATCAGTCAGTCCGCAGATTTCGCCGAGGCGGTTGCGGAGGATGCCGATCGGATCGCGGTGGCGGTGCTGCTCGACTTCATCTTTCGTTCGATACGGCTGGAGGATGTCCGCAGCGCCGTGACCCGAAAAGCGATACGTGATCGCCTCGATGCAATACGGCTTGCCGGTGTCGCGAATCTGACGGACCACGCGATCGGCTACGCCGCGCACGGCAAAGACGTCCTGTCCATCCACCTTTTCGGTCGGGATGTTGTACGCGCGCACGCGCTGCGAGAGATCGGTGAGCGCGGAATGGCGTTCCACCGACGTACCCATCGCGTAGCCGTTGTTCTCGATGATGAAGAGGATCGGACACATCCCCGACTTCCCCCACAACCCGGCCATGTTCATCGCCTCGTGGAACGAGCCGATGTTCATGGCGCCGTCGCCGAAATAGCAGACGGTGATGTGGTCCGTCTCGCGATAGCGCTGCGCGTACGCGGCTCCGGCGGCGAGCGTGAGATGGCCGCCGACGATTCCGTAGCCGCCGTAAAAGCCATGCTCGACGTCAAACAGATGCATCGAGCCGCCCTTGCCCTTGGAGATGCCGGTGCCCTTCCCGAACAGCTCGGCCATGACCCGCCGCGGCTCCGATCCGAGTGCAATGGCGTGCGCGTGGTCGCGATAGCCGGTGAAGAGGATGTCGCCCTTCTGCAGCGCCGTGATGATCCCGCTGGCCACCGCCTCCTGCCCGCTGTAGACGTGCAGGTATCCGCCGATTTTCCCCTTGCGGAACTCGCGCTCGGTGGCTTCCTCGAAGCGGCGGATGAGGATCATCTGCCTGAGGATGTCGGTCCATTCCGGCGCACACGCGGCGGCGGGATCGAGGGTCGCAGAAGCTTGTTCTTTGGTTTTTGCCATCAGGTTTGCGACGTCATGCGGTGCATGACGCGGGCCGGGATTCTATACGAGGCTACGGCCGCTCCGGAGTCACGATCTTGAAAGACGAAATGTTGAATGGTGAATGTTGAATGTTCAATGTTGAATGAAGGAACAACGACGACGATGCCGAGGCTGGCGCTGTCCTCATTCAACATTCAACATTGAACATTCAACATTCAACATTTCCGCTTTTCTTAAGTCAGCCCCGCATCGAGATCCGTCCCCTTGATGATGAACGCCAGCGCCACCAGCGCCAGCGTGATACCGTTCACCTCCAGCGCGGTGCTGATCGACCACCTCTGCGCGACGAAGCCGGCCATCAGGTTGCCGAGGGGCATGCCGCCGCGGAAGGCGAGCATGAAGATCGACATCACGCGGCCGCGCATGGCGTCGCCGGTGGAGAGCTGCACGAGGGAGCTGTAGAGCGAGACCACCCCGACGATCGCCGCGCCGGCGATGAACGCTACGACCAGGCTGGCGGTGAGATGGCGCGACATGCCGAACGCGATCAGCGTAGCCGCGAAAACGAGCTGCAGCATCAGCGCGAGGCGTCCCTTTTTCGCGGCGTGGCTGCTGCCGGCGACGAAGAGCGCGCCGAGAACGGAACCGATGCCGTAGTCGGCCTGGAGCACTGACAAGCCCTGCGGCCCTAGCTTGAAAATGCTCTTCGCCACGACCGGCATCATCGTGAAGAGCGGCATGCCGAGGAACGTGCCGGCGAAAGAGAGAAAGGTCAGGAGGAGTAACGACCGCTTCGACGCCACGAACGCGAAGCCCTCTTTCATCTGCGCCATCATCGACGCCGAGGTCGCGCCGGCCTGCAGCGGCGGCATCTTGATCATCGTCAGCGCGATGATCACGAAGCCGAACGAGAGGCCGTTGATGCCGAAGCACGCCGTCGCGCCCCACAATCCGAACACGATGCCGCCCAGCGCCGGGCCGATGACTCGCGCGAGATTGAACTGCATCGAATTCATGGCCACGGCGTTGGCCATGTCTTCGCGCTTGACCAGCAGCGGCAGCAGCGACGCGTAGGCGGGCCCGCTGATCGACTGCGCGCTCCCCGTCAGAAACGAGAGGATGAAGATGTGCCAGATCTTGACGGTGTGGAAGTAGATGAGCGCCGCCAGGATCAGCGCGAAACTCCCCTGCAGCACCTGCGACAACATCATGATCTTGCGCCGCTCCATGCGGTCGGCGATGACGCCGCCGAAGAGCGAGAAGAGCAGCATCGGACCGGTGGAGAGGAATCCGTCCACGCCGAGGAGCAGCGCGGAGCCGGTCATCGTGTAGACCAGCCAGCCCTGCGCCAGCGTCTGCATGAACGTGCCGGTCGTCGACGCGAACGCGCCGAACCAGAGCAGACGGAAGTCGCGATACCGCAGCGCGCTGAAGGTTCGCTGGAAACGGCCGCGCGGGATGCCCGCCTGCGCGTTCGCTTCGACCGTCTCTTCCTGAGGAAGCGAAGAGCTCATCGAGCGATCCGCAACCTCTCCGCCGTCCCCGCGGTATGCGCGTGGCAGATGGCGACGGCCAGCGCGTCGGAGGCGTCGGTCGACATCACCAGATTGCCGCACCCCGGCAGCAGCATGCGCACCATCTTCGCCACCTGTTCCTTCTCCGCCGCGCCATATCCGACCACCGCGCTCTTGACGCTGCGCGGCGAGTATTCGAACACGTCGAGCTTCGCCGACCGCGCCGCGAGCAGGATCACTCCTCGGGCGTGCGCAAGCTGAATGAGACTCTTCACGTTCTGCCCGCCGAACGGCGCCTCGACGGCGACCGCGTCCGGGATGCAGCGTTTGATGACGCCAACCAGCTCGTCATGAATCCGGCAAAGCCGGTCCGCCAGCTCGGAGCCGCGGATCGTTCCGATTGTCCCCTGCTCGATCAGCGCCAGCCGCCCCCTGACCTGCTCGATCACACCAAAACCGGTAGTCACCGAGCCAGGATCAACGCCGAGAATTCGCACGGACGCGATTGTAACTGTCGCGCGAGAATCAAAGGGTTACGTTTCACGCGGGGACGCGGGGGACGCGGAGGGGGTGCGGCGACGTAGCCTGCGGCGCGCGCGTGATCAGCGGTGAAAGATGTCGCGCTCGATGCGAGCCCGGACATCATTCCAGTCAGATGTAGGAAGCGTTCCAGCATCCACCGCTGCACATCTGCTCTCGATTTCTAGAGCCCAGGCAGCGTCGATATCCACCTGCGCCTCATCGTCCGTCATGTGGCTAGTTTAATTGCTCTCTCCGCGTCCTCCGCGTCTCCGCGTGAACCCGTCCCCTTTTCTCACCTCCAGAACCGAACTTCGAAAATCTCCCGCCCCTCCTCCCGGAACTTCGCCTCGTAGTTCGTTCGCGGCGGATCATCGGCAGCCGGGATGCGGCGCTCGGCGCGGAAGATCGATTCGATCACCGGCGCGGCGGCTTCGTAGTAGTCGCGATGATCGGTGACGTAGATCCCGCTGCCGCCCGGCACCAGCACCCGCTTCATCTCCATCAACGCCTCGGCGCGGATGATGCGCCGCTTCTGTTCGCGCTTGCGCGGCCAGGGATCGGGAAAGTAAATGTGGATCTCGTCGATCGACGCCTCGGGCAGCATGTCGCGGAGGACGAGAAACGCGTCATGGTTGATGAGCCGGATGTTCGTCAGCCCGCGTTTGGCGACGCGGTCGCGGATCACGCGGTGATAGTGCAGCGACTTCTCGATGCCGATGAAATTCACTTCCGGTTGCGCCGTCGCCGCGGCGATCAGAAAACGCCCCTTCCCCGATCCGATCTCCAGCACCACGCGGCGATCGTTTCCAAACAACTCCGCCAGGTCGAGACGGACGAATCCGGAGTGGCGCGGGTCGATCACGAATTGAGGATCATTCACGCGCCGCATCATACGAAACGGCGAAAGTGACTCGCATGTGCGACGATTTTCGCGAAACAGTCGCGCATACGCGTCGCTTCGCCATTCTCCTTTTGACATCGCGTTCTTTCGCTCTATCCTTCGGGCGTGTTCGCCAGTCCGGCATTCCATCCATCTTCGGAGATCCAGTCGCCGATCGCACCGCCGCGCGACGCCGACGACCTCGCGTTCGGAGAGCTGTACGAAGGCAATCTCAGCCTCCTCGTGGCCATCGCCGTGCGCAAGTTTCAGGTACCGGAAGTGGATGCCGAGGCGCTCGCGCACGAAGTGTTTCTGTCGTACCTGAAGCGGAAGAATGAGATCCGCCAGCTGCATCCGTGGCTGATCGGCGCGATCTGTCACGCCTGCCGCTATTTCTGGCGCCAGAACGGACGCCGCACCGACCAACTCGATCAGGAGCTGGCGATGCTGCGGCCCGATCCCGATTCCCTCAACATCTTCGATCTGTTACCGTCTCAGCTCGCCGTACGCGAAGTGCTCGAAGCGCTTCCGGCGCGATACGCTCAAATCCTGCGCATGCGCTATTACGAGGGATACACGATTCGCGAGATCGCCGACTACCTCGGCGTCACCGCGAAATACACGCAGAAGCTCGTGGCCAAATGCCTGCGCATGGCCGAGCAGATGTACAACGCCGCTCCGGCGAGGAAGAAGACATGAAGCACTCCGACGACCTGCGCCATCTCGCCGATTGCGCATCATGCCGTCAGCGATTCGCGAGGAACGTAGTCCCGTTCGATTCCGCGCGGCGGCATGAAGGTGCGCTGAAGTTCGCCGCCGCAGCGGCGCAGTTGGAGAGCGAGCGAGGCGAAACCGCGGACGTCGTCGCGCGTCAGTTGCGCGATACGCCGCAAAGCGAGTGGCCGCGCCTGGCCGAATCGAAGGCACTCCGCAACAACGCCGCGCTCGAACAGCTCAGCGACGAGGTGCGCAAGCGTCTGGAACGAAATCCGGCCGAGGCGTTGATCATCGCCGATCTCGCGGCGTCGATCGCCGAGTCGATTTCCAATACCTACCCGCCGCTCGTCATCGCACAGATCCGTTCCACTGCGCTTCGCGACCGGGCCAACGCGCTGCGTTACCTCGGCAAGCTCGATGAGGCATACGACGTCATCGAAACTGCCGAGTCGCGCCTCAACGATTTTCCGGCCGCCGTTCACGACCGCGCCATCATCTGGTTCGTCAAAGCGATGATCCTGGCGCAGATGGACCATTTCGACGAGGCCGAAACGATGATCAACGCCGCGAGCGTGATCTTCGCGGACGTCAATGACTCCGCGCGCTTCCTCCAGGCCGGCATCATCCACGGAAATCTCCTCGGACGGCAGAAACGCTACGCGGAAGCAGAAAACCTGTTCGGCGATCTGCTCAAAATTGCCGTCAACACCGGCGATGTCGAGACCGAGGCACGCCTGCACAACAACCTCGGCCATTGTGCTGTTTACGCCGGCGACTATGCCTCAGCCAACGTTCATTTCTCGGAATCGATCGCGCGCTTCACCGACCTCGGCCTGCGCGCTGAGGTTCCCCGTACAAATCTGGGCGCGGCGCAGGTCCTCATCGGAAAGCATCAGATCGACGCCGGTCTGGTGCGTCTCGAGGACGCACGTCGATCATTCGTAGCTCTCAAAATGTTCGGTGAAGCCGGACTTTGCGCGTTGCGTATCATCGAGGTCCTGATCGATCGCGGCGATACCGTCCGAGCGCGCGCTCTTACCAGTGCCGTGATTGACGAATTTACCGCTGCCGGTGTCGACATACGCGCCGTGCAAGCCATTGAGCAGCTCCAATCGACGATCGACGTCGACGGTGCGACGGCCGAAGCCGTACGCACCGTCCACGAATTTGTGCGGCCGTTCGCGGTCGATCAAGCCCAGGCGAGCTGACTCCCCGCTACGGTTTCGGCCAGGACCACTCGTCCAGTCCGACGATCTGCCGGATGATCTTGACGATCTTCGAACCGAATGACGGCTGCGCGCCGCTTTTGGACGGGAGCGCATGGAGATTCGAAGCGGTGAGTACGGCGATGAGCGATGCTGCAGCGAGACCTTTGGATACACGACGCATAAGCCCTCCGGATGTGCCCGGCGACACGCCGGTGCGGTTGTTTTTCGGGAGGGCGCCCTCACTCCTAGCGTGACGAAAGTGCGGGTTTTGCTACCTGCTCTCTGAGAAATATTTTGCACACGGCGAAGCGAAGCGCAGAGCTCGCCGCGAAGCCTTTTCGCCGGCTTTGGCGCGTGTTATCGTCTCGGCATTCCTGACAATACGAAGCCACCCGACGAGCCCGCGCCACAGGCATTCGAAATGCCTCCAATGGCGCCTGAAGCGATGGATGACGCGCCGGAGGATTTGCGGCCGCTTCTCCCCTGTCGCGTCGACGAGAATGTTTTTGCCCGCATTTATGAAGAAAATTGCGGCTTGCTCGTATCGCTGGCCGTCCGGAAGTTTCAGGTTCCGACCGTCGACGCCGAGGCGTTGGCGCACGAGGTCTTTCTCTCGTATCTGCGGCATGCCGGCGAAGTCCGCGATCTGCACCACTGGCTGATCGGGGCCATCTGCAACGCCAGCCGCTATTACTGGCGCAAACACGGCCGCAACATCGAGCAGCTCGACACGGATATCGCCGCGGAGCGTCCCGATCCCAGGTCGCGCAACATTTTGTTCGATCTGCCGGACAACATTGCCCTCGACGAGGTGCTGGAGCGCATGCCGCCGCGCTGGGCGCAGATCCTTCGCCTGCGCTACCTCGACGGTTATTCGATCAAGGAAATCGCAGAGCAGCAGGGTGTGACGTCGAAATACATGCAGAAGCTGGTGGGGAAGTGCCTGCACCGCGCGCAGGAAATCTTCAATGGGATGCGCGCAAGGAAAGATCAATGACGCATTCCGACGACGTAGAGCACCTCGCTGAATGTTCCGCCTGCCGCCAGCGCTTTGCGGCGAACGTAGTGCCGTTCGACCCCGCCGCCCGCCGCAACCGCGAACGCGAGTTCACGTCCGTCGCCGGGAAACTGGAGCGCGAGCGCGATGAGTCATCAGACGTAGTCGCCCGCTACCTGAGAGACACGCCGACAGACGAATGGTCGCGCCTCGCCGAAATGCCCGATCTACGCAATAACGCGGCATTGGAGCAGATGAGCGAGGAAGTGCGGCGGCGTTTGCACCGCAATCCGCGCGAAGCGCTGGCCATTGCAAATCTTTCCGCCTCGATCGCGGAGTCGCTGGCGCCGAGCCAGTATCCGAGTGTCGTGCTGGCGCAGCTGCGCGGCACTGCGTGGAAAGACCGCGCCAGCACATTGCGCTACCTCGCGCGTTATGACGAGGCACTAGAGGCTGCCGAGCGTGGCGAAGAAGCGGTGGCTCCATTCCCGAGTCTGGCGCATGATCGAGCCATTATTCGGCTGGTGAAGGCAATAACTCTGGGGCAGCTGGAAAGGTTCGAAGAAGCACGCGCCATTTTTTCTGAATGCCGGCAGGTATTCCGGGAGCATGGCGATACGAAACGGTATGTACAGGCCGGCATGGCCGAGGCCGGCTCTTTGTACGAAGCTGATCGCATCGACGACGCTCGAAAACTCTGGATGGACCTTCTACCTCATGCAACCGCAGAAGGAGATGTTGAAACTCAAGCTCGGATTCACAACAATCTCGGATATTGCGAAATACGTCGAGATGAATTCGGCTCTGCCAATATTCATTTTTCGGAAGCCGTAGCAGGCTTTACCGACCTTGGCTACACAAGCGAGGTGGCGCGCACAGAACGTGGCGCCGGTCTCGTATTAATCGCCCGGGGTCAAATAACGAGCGGTTTCGCTCGGTTGCGCGATGCACGGCGCGCCTTTACAGTGGCAGGTATGACCGAGGACGCTGGCTTATGTGGCCTGAATATAGCGGCAGTATTGATAGAGCGTGGGGACCGCACCGCCGCTCGAGCAATCGCGCAAGATGTCATTGACGAATTTACAGCCGCCGGCATGAACGAACGGGCAATCAGTGCAGTCATCGCACTTCGCGATGCCATTGACGTGGACGATGCGACGGCCGAAACCGTCAACACCGTCCACGCTGTCGTTGAAAGCCTTCGAGAGATCCACGACGCGGCAAACTAGCCGAGCTATGGATGCGGGTAGGAAATATCGCCCAAATCCAGCCCAATGACCTGCCGGATGATCCTGATGATTTTCGAACCGAGTGTCGGCTGCGAACCGCCTTTCGACGGCAGTGCGTAAATGTTCGAAGTGGTGAGCGCGATAAGAAGTGAAGAGACAGCTACGGCTTTGGAGACACGACGCATAATGCCCTCCGGCGAGTGACCCGGCTACGCGCCGGGCGGTTATTCGGGAGGGCGCCCTCTCTCCTAGCGTGACGAAAGGGCAGCGCGTGCTACCCCGCGCATGAGAAATATTTTGCGCAGGGAAAGTGAGCGTGTCTTATGAGCGATTAATTGTTTAATAGACGGCGGAAAAGAATCGGCGCGAGCATCTCGTCGCCCGCCGCGCGGTATGGCGCCAGCAAATCGAGCACGATGGAACGCGTTTCCGCGCTCTCCTGCGCCTCGCCAATCAGCGACGCCACCACGCCGCCCAGCGCGCCATTCAGCAGCGCCTCAAATGCGGCCACGACATCGCCTTCGGGAGCCGGAACCTCGCGCCGCACGACCTCCGCCGCCAGCGCCGCCTTCGACGCCCATCGCCGGTAAATGGACGACTTCGCCGTCCCCGCCCGCCGCGCCACCTCGTCCAGGCTCAGCTCGCGGTATCCACCCACCCGCAGCATCGCCAGCGCCGCGCCCAGAATCTCCGCGTCAGCTTCGGCACGCCGTGGACGTCCGCGTCCTCTTGTCGCCATCGGCGTGAATTCTAAAGGGACACCGGGTTCACGCGGAGGACGCGGAGGGAGAACGCGAAGCGGCTTTTCTCCGCGATCCCCGCGTCTCCGCGTGACTAAATGCTCTGCCCGCTCGCTGGTGGGTAATCGTCCGCGCGGACCAGGATCTCGCGCGGCTTGGAGCCTTGCGAGGGGCCGACGATTCCGTTGGCTTCCATGATCTCGACCAGGCGCGCGGCGCGGGAGTAGCCGAGTTTGAGGCGGCGCTGGAGGTAGGAGGCGCTGGCCTGGCCGGTGGAGAGGACCACGCGCACGGCGTCGTCGTACTTCGGATCGTCGAGGTACTCGATGCCGTCGGCGCCGTTCTTCTCCGCTTCGATCTTCGTGATTTCCTCGAGGAACTGCGGCTCGCCCTGATTCGCTTTCACGAAGTCGACGATCTTCACGATCTCTTTTTCCGACACGTACGCGCCGTGGATGCGGCGGATACGCGCGGTGCCGGGCGGGAGGAAGAGCATGTCGCCGTTGCCGAGGAGCTTTTCGGCGCCTTGCGCGTCGAGGATGGTGCGCGAATCGATCTTCGAGGCCACCTGGTAACTGATGCGCGATGGAAAATTCGCCTTGATCACGCCGGTGATGACGTCGACCGACGGCCGCTGCGTGGCGATGATCAGATGGATGCCGACCGCGCGCGCTTTCTGCGCCAGGCGCGTCACCGAATCCTCGACGTCCTTCGACGCCACCATCATCAGATCGGCGAACTCGTCGATGATGATGACGATGTAGACCAGCGGCTCCGGCACCTTCACCGGCTCCCCTTCCGGCAGCTTCATCGCGCGGCGGTAGCCGTCGACGTCCTTCAGCAGCGCGTTGTACTGATCGATGTTGCGCACGCCGCATTCGGCCAGCGAGCGGTAGCGATTCTCCATCTCGTTCACGGCCCAGATCAGCGCGTTCGAAGCGAGCTTCGGGTCGGTTACGATCGGATGGAGGAGATGCGGAATGTCCTCGTACATCTTCAGCTCGACCATCTTCGGATCGATCATCAGCATGCGCAGTTGCTTCGGGAGCGCCTTGTAGAGCAGCGACACGATCATCGAATTGAGGCCGACCGACTTGCCCGCGCCGGTGGCGCCGGCCACGAGCAGATGCGGCATGCGCGCGAGATCGGTCACGATCGCGTCGCCGTGAATGTCCTTGCCGAGGGCGAGTGTCAGGAGCGACGACTGCTGTGTGAATGCGTCCGTGTCGATGATGTCGCGAAGCGTGATCAGCTCGCGGCGCTTGTTCGGCACCTCGATGCCGACCGTGGACGATCCGCTGATGCGTTCGATGCGGATCGATTCCGCCTTGAGCGCGAGCGCGAGATCGTCGCCGAGGTTCACGACCTTCGCGTACTTCACGCCGGCGGAGGGCTTGAACTCGAACGTCGTCACCACCGGGCCGGGGTGATACGCGGTGACCTCGCCGTCGACGGAAAATTCGCGGCAGCGCTCTTCGATGAGGTGGCCGATGTCGAGGAAACGCTTGTGGATGTCGTCGTTGATCTCGTCCTGCTTCGGCCCCATCGTCAGCAGGTCGACCGGCGGCAGCAGATCGTGCGTGAGTTTCGTCTCGCGCTTGGCCGGCGTTTCTTTCTGCTTGCGCTGCACCGGCCGCGGCATCTGCGGCTTCGGACGCGGCGCGCGAACGGCCGGCGGATCGTCGAGGTAGAGCGGATCTTCGAATTCGCCGTCGTCCTCGACGGCAACAGGACGCGAGAACTCAGCCGCTTCGACGGTATCTGCCTTCGCCGCCGCCCACAGCGCAAACGGGTCCGGCGTCTCCTGCCTCGACAACTCCTCGGCCGCCTTGCGCAGATCGGCCTTCGTCACTTTGCGAATCTGGAAACGTCCCGCGCCACGCACTTCGCGCACGATGGGACCAGCCGTCGGCAGCGGCGCGTCGTCTGTCTTCGGCACGAGCCGCAGCGCGGGCGCGTCGAGATGCTTGCGCACGATGGCCGTCTTCATCTTTTCCTTGCGCCGCCGCTCGGTGAAGCGCGCCCACTGCAGCGAGAAGGCGCGTCCGAGACTCACCAGCTTGCGATGCAGCGCGACGAAAATCGCGGCGAGGCTGATGCGCGTGGCCAGCAGCAGACCGATCAGCATCGTCGTCACGAGGACGATGGCTGCGCCGATGCTGTTGAGATTCGACGACGCCGCGCGGTTGAGCTCCTGTCCGAGGTAACCGCCGCAAGGGATCAGCGCACCGCGAAGCCACACTTTGCCGAATGCGAGATCGCACAGCGGCGGCGCCGCGATGATCACGATCACGAAGCCGATCGCTTTCGTCTGCAGGTATTCGATCTCTTTCGCGCAGATGCGGTTCCAGCCGACGACGAGCAGCACAGCCGGAAAGAGGAGCGAGGCGAAGCCGAAAAAGCCGACGAAAAGCCAGGCGATTGTGGCGCCCTGATAGCCGATCGCGTTGGAGACGACGCTGTTCGTGGAGGTGTAGAACGCGGAGGAGTCGTCGGGGTGGTAGGTGAGGAGCGCGAGCGAAAGGAAAATGCCGGCCGCCAGGATGACGATCCCGATCAGCTCCCCTCCCCGCCTGCTCCTGGCAAATTGCAGCAGTTCCATCACACACCCATCACGTTATCTGCAATTGCAGAGAGTAGCAGAAAAATGCGCGGCCGTTAGCCTTCGCGATACTCCGGATGCAGGATGTCGTCGTATTCGCGATGCCGTTTCAGCCACGCGGCGACGTACGAGCACTGCGGGATCACGCGCAGATTCTTGTCGCGTGCGTACGCCATGGCGCCCGCGACGAGCTTCCCCGCGATCCCTTTCCCTTCCGCCTGTTTCGGTACTTCGGTATGCGTGAAAGTGATCTCGTCGCCGTCGATGATGTATTCGACGAAGGCGATGCCGCCATCCGCATCGCTCTCGAACCGCTCGTCTTTTTCGTTGTGCCGCACACCGCTCATTGCACCGCTCCCGAGGCGAAGGTATCGCAATCGCTGATGCGGCCCGCATCGAATCCGCGCTTGAACCACTCCGAGCGCGCTTCCGAGGAGCCGTGCGTGAACGAATCGGGATTGACGCGGCGTCCGGCCATCCGCTGCAACCGGTCGTCGCCGACCGCGGCCGCGGCGTTCAGTCCTTCCTCGACGTCGCCCGCCTCCAGCAGGTTGCGCTCCTTTGTCGAATGCGCCCAGATGCCGGCGAAACAATCGGCCTGCAGCTCCAGCCGCACCGAGTACTGCTTGGCGCGCCGCGGATCGTTCTCCATCGCCTGGTGGACCTTCTCCTCGATGCCGATGACCTTCTGCACGTGATGCCCGATCTCGTGCGCGAGGACGTACGCCTGGGCGAAATCGCCCGAGGCACCGAAGCGCTGTTTCAACTCGTCGTAAAACGCGAGATCGATGTACACCTTCTCATCCTCAGGACAATAAAACGGTCCCGACGCCTCCTGCGCAGATCCGCAGGCCGACTGCGTGGAATCGCGGAAGAGCACGAGCTTGGCATGGCGATAGGTGGCGTTCGTCTGCTGCGGCACGATCGACTCCCAAGTCGTCTGCGCGTCGTTGAGCACGAACTTGACGAACTCGACTTCCTTCGCCTCCTCGGGTGTCTGCTGCACCGGCTGCGAGCCCGCCGCCGGTTGCGACACCTGCGTGCCGTTGTCGCCCGATCCGAGAAGCGCGAAAAAGTTTTTGTGGAAGAGGAGGCTGAGGACGAGCAGGATGATCGCCCCGCCGCATCCGATCGGCGCCCCGCCGATCCCGAATCCGCCGCCGCTCGATCCGCGCCGGTCCTCAATGTCGCTGCTGCTACCGCCAGGTGTCCATCTCATGACGAGCCGAGCGATAGCAGGATGGAGGCCAGTTTTTTAGAAAGGGTGAAGAGTGAAGGGTGAAGAGTAATAAAAAGACGTCGCCTCGACAGCCTTCTCACCTCGTTTCACTCTTCACCTTTCACTCTTCGGTTACGACCCACTCCCACACGGCGTCGTCCCATACAACGGCACCACATTCACAGTCACGGACGACCCATTCACCGTCACCGTCGTGTAGTGGAAGAAGGAGCCCGGCTTGCCGCTCTTCCCGTTCTTGCATTTGCTCAGCGGCGCGCCGGCGCCGCCGGTGACGATGAACGTCGGCTTGCCGCTGTTCGGAACGCTGCCGGTGAAGGGCCCGGTCGCATTGGCCTGCGCCGGATCGACGTAGAGCAGATGATCGTGCGATGCGAAGACGAACGTGATCTTGGGATTGTTCGAAGTGTCGAGCGTTTTCCGGAAGGCCTGCACCTGCGTCGCGTACGGCGATGTGTCGCCCTTCGCGGCGCCGATCTGCGAGCCGCCTTTGTCCTTGATCGGACGATGCATGAAACAGAAGATGTGCGTGACTGTCGTGTCCGCGTTCAGCTGCGCGAGCGTGGCCTGCAACGCCGCGAGCTGCGCCTTGCCGACGTAGCCGTTGTAGTCGCATGCGTTGGCCAGCGTGACGTCGAGAACGTCGTCAGTATTAATGATGAGGAAGGCCGCGTTGCCGTAGCGGAACATGCCGTACAGCGGACCCATGTCCTTCTGATAGCTGGCCATCATCGAGCCGCTGAAGTCGGGCAGCTCGCCGTTGTACGGATCGCTGGCCGTCCCGCACGCCACCATCGTCTGCACGACCATCTCGTGATTGCCCGGCGCGTTGAACACCGGCACCGTAACCGGCTTGAGCGCCGCCAGAAACTGCGCGTACTGCGCATCGATGCCGACGTCCTGCTTGCCGAAGACGGTGTCGCCGCCCCACACCACGAACGCCGGCGGCGTGGCCGCGAGCCGCTTGACGATGTCGAGCAGCGGCGCGGTCAACGGATCGCCACTGCTCGCCGGCCGGTTGTCTCCGGCCACGACGAACGTGAAGTTCGACGTTGAGCTCGACGCCAGCGGCGCCGCTCCCGTCGGCAACTGCGTCATCACCGGAAAGGTCTGCCCGAACGCAGAGGCAGCCACGAACACGAGCACCGCACAGATTTTTTGCATGCGCAAAGTGTCGCACAAAACCGGCTATACTCCGCGCCCCGGAATTCTCTTCCGGGACGCCGCCGTTAGCAGCGGAGTTCCAACATCGTGGGGCTGTAGCTCAGTTGGGAGAGCGCCTGAATCGCACTCAGGAGGTCATCGGTTCGATCCCGTTCAGCTCCACCAAATCTTCACTCCCTTCCTTAGTCCTGCCGTGCCGAATCGGTGGTGTATTCTCTCCGCCCGGTGCCAATCACCCCAGGAACGCGCCTCGGTCCCTACGAGGTTGTTGCGCCGCTCGGGGCGGGCGGGATGGGCGAGGTCTATCGCGCGCGCGACACGCGGCTTGACCGCAGCGTCGCGGTCAAAGTCCTTCCGGCGGAGCTCGCGCATCGCGCCGACCTGCGGGCGCGCTTCGAGCGCGAGGCGAAGACCATCTCCTCGCTGAATCATCCGAACATCTGCGCGCTCTACGACGTCGGCGACGACTACCTGGTGATGGAGTTGCTCGAAGGGGAGAACCTCGCGGAGCGCATCGCCCGCGGTCCGATTCCGATCGAGCAGCTCCTGCGCACCGGGATCGAGATCGCCGACGCGCTCGACAAGGCACACCAGCGCGGCATCGTCCACCGCGACCTCAAGCCGGCCAACATCATGCTGACGAAGTCGGGAGCGAAACTGCTCGACTTCGGGCTGGCCAAAGAGAGCCCGCTCGGCGGCGATCAGAACGACGCCACCGTCGCCAAGGGCCTCACCTCGGAAGGGACGATCGTCGGGACGTTTCAATACATGGCGCCGGAGCAGATCGAAGGGGCGGAGGCCGACGCGCGCACGGACATCTTCTCGCTCGGCGCCGTCCTCTACGAAATGGCCACCGGCCGCCGCGCATTCGAGGGGAAGAGCCGCGCCAGCCTGATCGCCTCGATCCTCGGCACGCAGCCGCCGCCGATCGCGCAACTCCGTCCGATGACGCCGCCGGCTCTCGACCGCCTCGTGCAGTCCTGCCTGGCGAAGGATCCGGACGATCGCTGGCAGAACGCGCACGACGTCATGCTCGAGCTGCGGTTTGTGGCCGACGGGAGTTCCGCGGCCGGGGTTCCGATTCCGGTCGCGCGCCGCCGCGCATGGCGCGAGCGCGCCGCGTGGATCGCGGCTGCCGTTGCCGCCATCGCGGCCATTGCGTTCGGCCTCATCACCCTGAAGCGCACGCCGCCGGCGGGCAATCTCGTGCAGTTCGCAATCGAGACGCCGCCGAATCTGGCGCTTTTCCCGTTCGACACCAAAGGAATCGCCATCTCGCCCGACGGGACGATGATCGCGTTCGTGGCGGGCGACGTTCAGGGAAAGCCGTCGCTGTACATCCGCAACCTCGCCACGACGAAAATCGCGGCGCTCGCCGGCACCGACGACGCGTCGTATCCGTTCTGGTCGCCCGACAGCAGCCAGCTCGGCTTCTTCGCCGGCGGAAAACTGCACCGCATCGACGTCAAAGGCGGCACGACCGTGGCGCTCTGCGACGCCGCCTCCGGCCGGGGCGGCACGTGGAATCGCGACGGCGTGATCGTCTTCGCGCCGACGCTCTCGAGCGAGCTGTATCGCATCTCCGCCGGCGGCGGCCGTCCCGAGCGCGTCACGTCGTTTGACGGCAAACAGATCCGGCACCGCTGGCCGTGGTTTCTGCCGGATGGCAAGCGCTTTCTCTACGTTGCCGGCGAGGACCTCGCGGCCGGCTCGCTCGACGGCAAGCTGCACAAGCAGATCGTCACCAACGTTTCCAACGCCGTCTTCGTCCCGCCCGACCGCATCGTCTTCTCGCGAGGCACGGTGCTGATGTCGCAGCGCTTCGATCCCGATGCCCTCGCGGTCAGCGGCGAGCCGGTCCCGCTCCCCTTCGGCAACGTCGCCAACATGAACTCGAAACAACTCAGCATCGTCAGCGCATCGGAGAACGGCACGCTCGCCTTTCTTCCGGCGCCCGAAGGCGCCACGCGCCTGGTGTGGGTTGACGCCAAGGGGCACGAGGACGGCCAGATCGGCGAGGCCGGCAGCTACGACGACGCCGCGCTCTCACCCGACGGAAAGCGCGTCGCCGTGGTGCGCGGCGCGCCCGACGGCACCGACATCTGGCTCGCTGACGTTTCCAACGGCAGCTTCTCGCGCTTCACGTTCCATCCCGGCCTGTACGGCTTCCCGTGCTGGAGCCGCGATTCGAAGCAGCTCGCCTTCTTCCGTCAGATGGGCGCCGTCGGCCAAGTCTGCACCAAGGCGTTCGACGGCACCGAGCGCACTCCGGTGGTGATCTCCCCGGCGTGGCAAATCCCGAACGACTATTCGCCCGACGGCACCACACTTCTCACCTTCGTGCAGACGCCGTCGGCCGCCGGCGATCTCTATACGCTCACCCTCGGCGCGAAACCGGTGATGACGCCCTTCGTGGCCACGCCGTTCGACGAAAGCGGCCCGACGTTCTCTCCCGACGGACGATGGGTGGCCTATCAGTCGAACGCATCGATGCGCAACGAGGTCTACGTCCGCCGCTATCCCCTCACTCCGGAGCAGTGGCAGATTTCGAACGCAGGAGGCGAGAGCCCGATGTGGAGCCCGGACGGGAAGGAGCTGTTCTACGCCTCGGGCGACACCATCATGCGCGTCCCGATCGGCGGCGGCGCCTCACTGAACGCCGGCGTCCCCGCCCCACTCTTCGTCATTCCGGGACATCACGCCGCGCCGCGCCTGACCGGATCGGTATCACGCCCCGTAATCAGCGGCATCACACCCGACAAGCAACACTTCCTCTTCCGCCTCGGCACGGAGCAAGGGCTGCCATCGATCAACGTCGTCCTGAACTGGCGGAAGGCGCTTCAGGACAGGTAGCTCCGCCTCTTCTCACTCTCTCGACTTCAACACGAGTCGTACGTCGCTGGCCGGCGCCTTGATCGTGGCGTGCTGGCCGCCTTCGGGGCCGAAGAGGATTTGTTGCGGGCCGGGATCCAGGTTCTCGAGCGCGAATGTACCGTTTGCGTCGGTCTGCGCTTGATCGTTGCGCGCAATCACGGGCACCTCGGAGGCGGGTGAGCCGTCGGCGTTCACGACGCGGCCACGAATGCTGGCAGTTGCGCGGAGCGAGACGGCGACCGGCTTCGCGTCGGCGGCGACGGTCACGCGTTGTTCCTCGCGCACGTAACCGTGTTTAGCGAAGCCGAGGGAAGTGAAACCTGGGGAGAGGTAGCCGGAGAAGCGGCCCGAGGCGTCGGTCGTCGCCCAGAGAATGGCAGGCTCGCCGAATTGGCGCTCGCCGGGAAGAGGCGTCACAGCGACGCCGGCTACTGGTTTCCCGTCGCGACCGTTGACAACGCCGTGGACTTCGATGCCGTCGCCCGGCATGGTGACCACGACTTCGCGCGTTCGCGGCGTGATGACCGGCGACATCGCCAGCGGCATTCCCGGCTTCATGGCCACGATGCGTTCGGGCTGCGAGTCTATGATCTTCGTGCGCAGGACGAAACGGCCGTCGGCGCCGCTCACACGCGGCGAGAGCGGCATCGGCATCGCGTCGTCGCCTTCGCCGGCGAGGACGAACAGCGCTGCGCCGCTGACCGGCTTCCCGTCCGCGGTCTGCACGATGCCCTGCAGCGGAATGAGCCGCGTCGCATGCAGTGCGACCGTCGCGTCGCCGCTCGTTACGTCGGCGCGCTCCACGTCAGCCTCGAGATTGTGCGCGAGCGCCGACATCGCGTACTGGCCGGAGGGCATGCTGATCGCGAACGCGCCGCGCGCGTCGGTAAGCGTCGAATCGGCCACGCCGTCGCCGAGGGCGGTGACGATCGCGCCGGTCACCGGCTTGTTGGCTTCGTCGACGAGCGTGCCGGTGATGCGCCGTGCCGGGGCGAGCGTCAGCACGATCGCCTTCCCGTTCGCTGGCGCTATCGCCATGCGCGAGCCGCTCCGCGCCACGAGCCGCAGCGGCCTCGCGTAAACATGCGTGATAACGAAGCGGCCGTCGGCGCCGGTGGTGGCTTGGAGCAGACCGTCGAGCGAGACGGTCGCGCCCGCGGCGGGCCCACCCTTCTCGTCAACCACCGAGCCGCGTAGCGTTTCTCCGGCGGTGAGCACGAAATCGCGCGAGGCGATCGGATGCACCGCCGGCGCGAAATCGGGATGGCGAACGAGAAGGCTCTCTGCCCACCACGTCGGCTCCGCGATACGGTACTTGCCATCGGCATCCGTCATGACGACCGTCGGGATACCTTGCACGACCGGCATGGCGATGACTGCCGCATTCGCGACCGGCTTGCCGTTCGCGGTGACGCGGCCGATGACGCTCGATGCGGGCCGTAGCACGAGGGCGCCGAGCGGCTCGGGATCGGTGGCGATGTCGACCGGCTCGAAGCCGTCGGCGGAGACGTGAACGACGACGATGCCGTTTCCGCCCGGTTCGACCGAAAACGCGCCGCTCGCGCCAGTGGTCACGGACGCGAGCGGCCGAGGGGGCGCGTCGAGGGCAATGGCCGCTGTTGGCGGTATCTCGCGAAACAAATCGACGCGCGCGTTCGCGATCGGCGCGCCTGACGGCGCCGTGACGACGCCGGTAATAGTGGCCGCCATGGCGAGTGGACAGACGAGGAGCGACAGAATGACTGGAAGCCGTACGTGCATCGCGGCAATGTATGCGCGAACGGCGGGCGCAACCATGAGCCGCGTCACTATTTGAATCTTTCCGTATGTCCCGAGACAGACGCGGTTCAGCTCCACCCAAATCGAAATTAAAAAAGCGCGGCCGAAGCCGCGCTTTTGGTTGCAAGAACACGCGGTGAGGCTTACCAGGTGCAGGCCGGATGCTGCGCGCATGTCCAGCCATTGAGCAGCGTGATGCCGCGCCAGGTGGCGTCGAGGCCATAGGCGTAGATGAGTTGTCCTTTCGTCCAACTCGGCAGTTGGACGGAGAAGCGATGCGAGTAGCCGCCACCGCAAAGGTTGTTGACCGCCGGCTCGCTTGAAGTGTTTGCGAACGCGCGCGTGATGTATTGACCCGACGTGCCGTTCACATAGAAGTCGACCGCGTTGGTCCACGTTGGCAGGTCGTTGTCACACGTCCAGCCGATTGCGACGCCGTTCGCGTCGATGCCGTCGAGATATCCGATCGGATCGTGATCGTCGAGGTACCCCCAGAGCCGCGGCCGCTTGTCGCCGGACGTGTGGTCGGTGTTCGCCTGGTAGCGCGTGTTGTCGATTGTGTTCCAACCGAAGCCGAGGTAGTGGTAGAACACCTGCCGTCCCCAATTCTCCCCCGCGTCGTTCGCGTCCTTCGTGAAGGTCGCTGTCGAGAACGTATTGAACTGATACGGACCGTAGATGGGGATGTACGATCCATTCGCGTGATCGTAAACCACGTCCCCGGGACCGGCAGGTTTGTATGAGACGTACTTGTCGTAGAACGAGCTGCGGCTGTAGTCGGGATAGTACGGGTTGGACGCCTTCGAATTGAGGTCGTAGATCATCGGAGTAGCGTTGCCGTCGGCGCAGCCCTGCGTGTTCGAGATGTTTCCGCTGGCATCGAAGAACGCGCAATCGTTGTTGAAGTTCGCGCCGTTCGTTGCCGTCTTCCGTTGCGCCTCGTCCATGAACGCGGCTGCGATGACCTGCTGCGAATCGGTGAGCGACGGAAAGAATCCGCCTTCGTCGAGAGCCACGAACGCGGAGGAGACGGCGGTCATCAGCCCTGCGCCGTAAACGATGTTCTCGCCTCGGTTCAGGGCGATGATGTCCGCAACTGAGTGGTTGCCGAAGGGGTCCGGGAAGATCTCCTGTTTGAGATATGCCGCGATGTCTGCATCGGTGGTGAGGTTCGGCATCGACGTCGTGTCGATGTTGCACTCTCCGCGCGTAGAGCTGAGCGGCTGGGTGGGATCCCAGATGCAGACGCTGTCAGAGGTGCGGAACGTCTGCGCGATCTTCCCTCGCGCCTGGCCGGCGTAATACGAAGCATCACGTCCGCGCATCCGTTCATACAACGCAATCCACGCCCAGGCCGATGCGCCGATCGAGTAGTCGTCCATACAGGTGTCGCCAGGGGACCACTGGCTCGGGAACTGGGGGCTCGCGGTGAAGCCGCAGTTGTGACTGACGGCGCCGTTGTAGGAATCGCGAACGCGCATCAACGCCTGGTCGAGCTCCGTCGTGAGATCGCCGTGTCCGCCGATGAGAAGCGCGGAGGAGAAGATGAGAGAGACGTTGACCCCCTCCAGCCACCCCTGAAACGGTCCGGAGCATCCGATGAACAACGTGTTGTGCATGCCGGGAGTGTTGCCGCAACTCGGGTCCTGGTAGGCGAAGGTGCTGTTGATCTTGTTGAGCAGCGCCCGGTAGGCGCCTTGTTGCGGCCTCGTGCTTCCGCCGGAGCAGTTACGATCGAGTGCGTCCTGGAAGATCAGGCCGTAGTCGCCGAGGTCCTGGTTCACGTTGTTGCGGAAATAGGAAGCGAAGTGGTTCGTCGAGAAATTCACCGCATCGGTCTCGCATGCGAGCGCGCTGGATGCGATAGCAGTCACGGCGAGAAGAAGACAGAGAGAGAGCCTGCGTAACGTCATCGTTCCTCCTTACGGGACGTGGGACGGACTTCCCTTTTCCCGTTCGCCATGTTTTGACGGCCGCTCCGCCGGCTTATTGGTGCGGACGATTTGGCCGCGCAAAAACGAATCACCACCCGCCGGCGGCGAAAAACGAAGCCCAATAGAAGGGATGGGAACGGCGGCTTTTCAACGCGGCGATCTCCGCGTCGCGCAACGCCTCCACCGCCACGCGGCCGGACATCCGTTCCCGCCCCTGCTGCAGCAGGCGATGATGAAAGGCGATCATGAGATCCCGGCTCGACGCGGAATCGACTTTGAAGCCGGTCAGGATGGCCGTCTCGCTGCCGGCGGCGAGCAAGGCCCAGGAGAGACCGATCGTCCCCTCGCCTGCCCGCTCGCCGCCGCGCCCGGTCTCACATGCCGAGAGAACGACCAGCTCCGCGTGAAGATCGAGATCCGCCACTTCGCGCGCTTCCAGCAGGCCGTCCTCGCCGTCGCCCGCGCGGCGCGCCAGTACGAGATGCGAGTACATCGGATCCGAGTCGTCGTACATGCCGTGCGTGGCGAGATGCAGCAGGCGGAAATGCGGCGCTTCTTTCTTGAACTCAGCCTCTGTTGCCGCGGCGCCGACGCGAACCGTGGCCCGCGCGCCGTACATCGTCGCCAACGCCCGCACTTCCTCTTCCGCCTCGGGAAGCGGCGCGAGCGACTCATTTCGCGTTCGCGCATGCGCGGCCCGCGACGTTTCGGCCGAAATCAACGGATTGCCGAACGCCAGCAGGGATGCGGTGTCATTCGCCGGCGGGGCTGGCGCATGCGTGGCACGCCATACAAGAAACGCCGCCGACGGAGCGTAGAAGACGGCACTCCGCTCGATGAGGTAGTTGCCGTCCCCGTCGATCAACGCCTGAAACGGCAGATTGCCCATCGGCAAGTCAGGGACGATGCAGAGGATCCTCTTGTTGCGCACCACACTGTCCGCGGGCGCAATGAGAAGGTCATAGAGCCGTCTTGCTTTCGCCCGGAAACCCTGGCCTTGCGCCGCCAATTCGGCGCTGAACTCCAGGATCAAGCGGTGCAATGCGTCTCGATCCGCCTGCAGCGCATAGATCCGCGGAGGCGCGTCGCGCGTGAGAACGATGACCCAGCTTCGTTCGCGCAGACAGACGTATTCGAGAACGGCGCCATCCGCCGGAATGGTGCGCCGGATTTCGGCCACCGACGCCGCCGGCAGCTCGCCGCGCGCCATGGCCAGATCGGGATGCGCTTCATAGAGGCGCCGGAGGAAGACCGAACGCGCAAGCCGCTTCGCCGCGAGATCACGTTCGATCGTTTCGATTCGCGCGTCATTGCGCTGCGGCCGTGCGCGCTCTTCGCTGATGCGAATGTTGAGGTCGGCGATGCCGCGCTCGATCGCCGCCTCCTGCGTCTGCTCGTCGTCCGTGAGCGAGCGGCTGGAGGCATGCTTCTTCTTCGCGGCTAAAAACTCGAGCAACGTACGAGCGCGCGCACGCTCGACCCACGGGATGGCCTCCTCCGGACGATCGGCGATGAACGTGCGAAACATCTCGTAATAGGGAGGGATCTTGTCGGCGAAGAATGCCTGCTGGTCGTCTCTTCCCTGCGGTACTTCGGCGAGCGTTCCCTCGATGGCGCCAATCGCATCCTCGAATGCCCCGCGCGACTCGTTGCGCTTCCCTTCTCCAGCGAGCGCCCGCCCCAATTCGAGTTGCGCATGCCAATAGATGTCGAAATCCAGCGTGCTGTTTCGCGAGCGCGCGATCGCCTCGCGTGCCAGTGAGATTGCCTCGCCATACCGTTTCTGCCGGACGCGCACGCGTGCCAGTTGTTCGGTCATGTTCGTGACCAGATCCTCCATCCCCGTCCGGCTGGCCAGGACGCGTGCCTGAATGCACGCTTTCTCCGCGGCGGCCATGTCGTGGCGCTCGAACGCCAGCGTGGAGCGCGTGGCGGCGACGAACGCACTGGTGCGGTCGTTCGGATGTTTCCGCAGCAGAACTTCGACCTCGCGCAGGTGTTTCTCGGCATCCGCGTAGCGTCCGTCCCACGCTTCCATGTCCGCCATGTTGCGAATGTTGCGGATCAATCCGATCGTATTGGCGGTTCGCCGATAGAGCGCAATGCCGCGACGGATGTAGTCATACGCCAGCGCCCGGCTGTTCATATAGTCGTAGGTGATGCCGATGTCGGCGGTAGCCATGGCCTGGCCGACGGGATCTCCGGCGCGCTTCGCCAGAATCACCACCTGATCGAATTTGCGTATCGCCGCGTCGTAGCGCCCCGCCACGCGATCGACATTCGCCAGGCGATGCGTCGCCATCCACGCAATGCGATCGTCGTGCGCCAACTGCGCCAGGCGAAGCGCCTCGTCCAGCTCTTTCGTCCGATCGAACTCGCCCTTGCGTAAATATTCGGTGCCGAGGCCGACGAGATTCGCCGCCATGAGAGCGGCGTCGTTCACGCGCGCAGCCAATGCGTAGCCATCTGAATAGTCGCGGATGGCCATGTCGATCTTGTCGAGCGAATTGATTGCGCGCCCGCGTTCCCACAACGCCCGAGCCTGACCGGCGGCGTCCTCCCAATCTTCAGCGACTTCCAGCGCCAGTTGGGCGACCTCTTCGGCGCGGCGTCCGTCGCTCCGTTCCTCGATTTCGTCGCTGCGGGCGGAGAGCCGGCGTGACAGCTCGGGCGTGATGAGCGCCGGATTCGCGGCGAGCAGTCCACGCCGTGCATCGAGATCGGCAGCGGCTGCGACGCGATCCGCCAGCAACGACTCCTGCACGTCGAACCGCACTGCTCTCCAGCCGGACTGACCGCGCCGCAGGCGCACGAGCCAATGCGAAGGAAAGTCCGCTTCCTGCGCCATCACGTCGAGCGCCACAGCGCCCGAGTTGCCATCGATAGCGACCGGTCCCACGCGCACACCGGTGACGTCAATGCACGGAAATCGCTGCCTGATGCTGCGGATCTCGCGGTCGCGTGCGCCGTTGGCGAGCGCACCGCGCAGAGCACTGATCCCGGCGGCGGCGATTTTTTGGTGCGTCGCGGCCTGGCCATTCAAGGAGGCCACAGCGAGAACGATGGGAAGAATCATGGCCTCTACCGATGGTTCATGACTGCGTCGCGGAGTCGCGCGACGGACGCGTCGCCCGGATGTTGCCGCGCCGCCGCGGCGAGATCGCGGCGTGCCTCGCCGAGCAGCCCGTATCGCGCCTCGAGCGTTCCGACGAGCAGCGAGTCGCCAGGAAAGCGCTGCCGCGCATTCGTCAATGCGAGGGCATCCGCCGCCGGGAGGATGCGGATGAACGCGGGCGCCGCTGGCCCCGCGGGAAGAATCCGCACCGCCCCATCCCCTTCCGTCACGAGCACCTGCCATTGGTACACCGCTCCGCGCTCCATCGGCTGCGCTGGGACGAATGTCGTGACTCTCAATTTGCCGCTGCGGAGCACTTCCCGCTCACCGCGATAAACCACGACCTCGTACGTTGCGCGCTTCGACACGGCCGGCCACGAAAACCGCGGCCGATCGCTCTCGACGACCACGCCTTCCGGATCTACGTACTGCGCGGCTCCTTCGTCTGATCGAACCGTGCCTCCGGTTGCGGCCAACGCGGTCAGGTCCGGGATGGCGACGCGTCCGCTTGCCAGCGCCTGATTCACCAGTTCATTCCAATCGCTGCGGCCATACTCGATGCGCGCGGCGTGCGCCGCCGAAGGAGTCGCCGCGGGCCTGGTCATGAACATCACTCGATATACGGCCACCAGGACGATTCCGACCAACACTGCCGCCGCGATCGCGGCGATGCGCATCGGCCGGCGGCCGGCGGCGCGCTCGCCGTCACGCAATGCGTCGCGGAAGCCATTTGCCACATGCGCGGCGTCCTGCGACTGCCGCGCCGCCGCTGCGCACGTCCCGCATTGCGCGAGATGCTGCCCCACCCGCACGGTCTCCTCGGCCGACAGGTCACCGGTGCGAAAGCGAACCAGGTCATCGACAGTCAAATGGTTGTTCAATGGTTCTGACGTCCACGAGCCACTCATATTCGTACGCCCTATCGCAAACGGCGGATGAGCCGCTCTCGCGCGGCGCGCCGGAGGTTGATGACCCGCTGCCGTGAGATGCCATACATCGACGCGATGGCTTGATCCTCCAAAGGAAGTCCCTTCCACAGATCGCCGAGCCGCTGTGGCGTGATCTCGAGCGCCGCCGCAATGTCGTCGAATGATGCGATTTCCAGGATCACGAGCAGCGCCAGCGCGTTCGAGCCGTCGATATCGCGCAGATTGAGAAGCAGCGCCGCCCGTTGCGCCGCGCGCAGCGCCTTTACCTCTTCCCACATGGCCTCGAGAAAGCGGCGGCTCTCATATCCCGCTTCGGGCGATGCATGAGCATCTGCCACGTCGGTCTCAGCGACGTCGATGGCGATGCCATCCGCGATATCCCACAACGTTGCCACCAGCGAAATCAGCTCGTCGAAAAGCACCGGCTGACCGGCACGCGCAAAGATCGCCAGGAGCGAATCCGCAGCGTTCTTGCGATTGCACATCGCGGCGCTCGCGCTGTCGATCGCGAGCGGGACAGCGTCGCGCCCCTGCCACTCGGATTTGCCGCAGACCGTGGCGTTTCCGGAATTCCAGATGGCGAGCCGCGCATCGCTGACGATGAGCCGGCGGACCCGGCGACGCAGCCGCCGCATTTCAGGGTAGCGTTCCCGGAGAACGTCCGTGGCGGCGTTCTGCGCCAGCACCGCGACGTAACTGTCGAGGTTTTCGATCGGCGCCGTGTCGCCGGAAGCGAGACCCCGCAATTTGTCGATGAAGCGGAGCGTGACGACGCTGGTCACGTCATCGCGGTCTTCGGCCCTCGGACGGAACTCCCGGCGCTCGAAACGATTGAGAACCGCCGTGATGACCGGCCGGACCCGAAGCAGAATCAATTCGAGCTCTCGCTGCCGGGCCGCTTCATCGGCGGCACCGACGTAGGCCGCTAGCGCCGGGTCGTTCCGTTCGATGGCCGAACGCTTGTCAAACGGCGGGGCGAAGACTACGGGCGGAGTCACGAAGTGCGATAACTTATCCGGGACTGAAGCATTCCGGCCAGCGCACCGAACGTAACCCTCACATGGCCGGCAGCGCTCGTTTACTCGGCGCCAGGATCTCGTCCAGCCGGTCGGGCGTACCGTCCACGCGTTCCAGGGTTGGGATGCGCAGGCCGCCGTAGTACGGGATTGAAAACGATCGATAGTCGTCGCCGCGGCGGAATTGCAGTTCGATCGGCTTCCTGCTCTTTTCGGCGTCGGTGATGGCGTCGCGCAGGACTTGTGCCGTGTATGCTTTGCCGTTCACCGAGACGATTTGCATGTCGGGGGTGATGCCGGCGTTGAACGCGGGGGTGTTCCAGCCGACGTTGCCGAGGGCGTTCGAGGAGGCACCGGGGGCGGGATCGGCACCGCGCGTGCCGCCGCCGACCGAAAACCCGAGTGACGTGGAGAAATCGGCACCGGTCGCGGGGGTTTCCGACCTCGTCAGCCAGGCCGGGATCTTGTCGCTGTACGCGAGCTTGTAGCCGCCGCGCGTAAACCCTTCGGTCGGCACGGCCGGATGAACCGCATAGACGCGCTCCTGGAAGAACTTCATCCAATCGTATAGCGCGATCCGGTTCAGGATCTCGACGATGTCGTGAAGATCGTAGGTATACGTGACGTAACTCCCGTTGTACGGGCTGAGGAAGTCCGCCGCGAAGTCGTCGAGCGATTTGCGATCGTTGGTGAGCTCGCGGATCTTCGTATCGGCGTCGAGCCAGATCAACGCCCCCTCGGTGTAGTAGTTCTCGCCGAGTTGCCAACTGCCCCAGCTCACCGGCCGGCGCTCGGAGACCGTCGGCTGGTTCGTGGTGTCGACCAGCGGACGCCAGCCGCGCCCGGGGCTGACTTCGAATCCGGCGGCCACGCGCGCAAAGACGTATCGGGCCTGCTCCGGAGTGCGGATGCCGGAGCGCGCCGCGAGCACGCTTCCCCAGTACTGCGTCATCCCCTCGTAAACCCAGAGCAGATCGTCGCGCATCGGCACGTTGAAGTTCGGCGTCCAGAGATCGGCCGGACGGCGGAACTTGCCGTTCCACGAATGCGTGTATTCATGCGGCAGGAGGTCGCTGCGCAGCATGCCGCGGTCCCACTCGGTGAAGTAGTTCGGACGCGCGCCATCTTCGCTCGATTGATGGTGCTCCAGTCCGACGGCGCCGACCACGCTGCTGAGCAGCAGCAGGAAGTCGTAGTGCTCATAGTGATGCGACTGATACAGCTTGTCCGCCTCGGCGGCAAGGTTCTTGTGTTTCTCGAGCGCGTCCGCAGAAATCGCCAGATCCTTTTCCTCGTCGCCGAACACGTTCAGGCGAACGATGTTTGTCTTCGACGGCGACAGATCGACCTGCTTGTAGTGAACTCCGCTATAAAGCGGCGAATCGACGAGCGTGTTCAACGTCGTGCGCTTGAACTTCACCACGGAGCTTTCGCTCGACGCCGTCTCCAGCGCGGTCGCGTATTTCCAGCCCGGCGGAAGTTTGACGGTGACGTCGAACGGGATGTCGCGTGAAAAGAAGCCGGCCGGATACATCACCACTTCGTTCCACGCGAGATCGACGATGGCGTCGGACCACTCGATGCGCCCCTCGGCAGACTTGATCGGCGAGAGGTAATCAAACTGGATATCGACCGTTCGCGCGCCCGCGCCGAGGGGAACGTGGAATGCGTACACGTTGATCTGGTCGCGGATCCATTGCACATGCTTTCCGTCGACGCTGGTCACGATACCGGCGATGCGCGAAATCGTCCCGACCGGCGAATGCGCGCCGGGGATCCACTCGGGATACAGCAGCACGAGCTCCTTCGCCTTCGGCGCGACCGGAATCGTCTCGTGCACACGCGCAACGCGATTCGTCACGTTCGTGAGGTCGACGTCAAGTTGGATCGGTCCGGCATACGGCTGATCGACCGGAGCAACGATCGGCGGCGGCATCGGTACCGGCTGTGGCAGCGGAGGATTTTTGACTGTCTGCGCGGAGAGCGCAAGCGCGAACGATGCGATCAGAAAAAGGAAGGCGATGCGGCGTACGTTCATGGCGGCGAGAGTTTATCGAACCGAATCGGCGTCGAGCGACCGCGGCGGGATGACGTTCACTTAAACGTTTCGTGGCGGCCGCGGCGCGAGAGATACCGCCAGCTCACCGCTGCGCGACACGGCGTGAATCGATCGGTACTTCAACTATATTCACGCGATCCGCGAAGAGAGAGGGAGGTCGATATGACCACGCGGCCCGAGTTTGTCCGGCAGGCGACCTGGTTCCCCAGACGTGGGTTCACTCACGCGAAAACGGCACCCGAAACGCTTGCCGCGAACGGCTTTCTGTCGGAGTTGTTGTCCTCGGCGGATCGTCAAGCGTTGCGCGACATCAACGTTTCGCTCACGCGATTGGCCATCGATCAATGCGCGGCCGATGCGGGCGCCCGCAATCAGATCGACCTCGGCACGCAGATCTGTCTTGTGCTGGCGAACTTCGAAGCACACGGCGTATCGGGCCAGGACCTGCTCGATCTCAGCGGCAGATTCGACATCGTTTTTCCCTGGTCGCTGCTCTACGGGAACGTGCGTACGCCGTTCAACGCGCGCCTGATCCGGCTGCCGCTGGCGATCGTTTTTCCGCGCACTGTCGAGGAGGTCGTTCATTGGGTGAACTTCGTTCGCGACCGCGGATTCAGCGTGAGCATCCGCTCCGGCAACAACTCGTATGAAGGTCTTTCCAGCGCGAACGAAATCATCATCGACGTCAGCTTCCTCACAATCAAGCCCGAAACGCAGTTCGAGATCGATGCACAAAACCAGCTCGTTCACGTCGCCCCGGGCGTTCGCCTCGGCGTCCTCTACACCGAGCTGGCCAACGCCGGCTTCGCGCTGGCTGGCGGCCAATGCGCGCCGGTGTGCATCGGTGGTCTCGTCGGCACCGGCGGGATCGGCTTCGCGTCGCGGCGGTTCGGCTTCGTCTGCGACGGCCTAATCGAAGTCGAAGTCGTCCTCGCTGATGGCCGCGTCGTGGTGGCGAATGCCGGCAATGAGTACGCGGATCTCTACCGGGCCTGCAAAGGCGCGGGAGCGGCGGGCCTGGGCGTCATGACACGCCTGACGATGAAGATCGAGTCGGCTGTGCCGCTGCTGTGGTACGCAGTCGTCTTCGATGCCGAGATGACCGCCGCCGAGGGACCGAAGATTCTGGCGGCGTGGCAGGAGTTGGCAAAGGCACCTCCTGTTCTCAGCAGCGCCGCGGCCGCAACGGCTTCGAACGACGGTTCGTCGATCATCGTCGCCTTCGGCGAGTATCGCGTCGAAGAAGGAGATGCCTGCCAGGCAGTCGAGAGGCTGACGAGCATCCTCGACGAGTATTGGCTCGGTACGCTGTCGAGCAAGCCGCTCGTGCTCATCGAGCCGTTTCCGCTCGATGAAAGCGAGACGCTCGGTCAGGGGACGATCGAGGCGGCGACGGTGGCGGCGGTGCTGGCGCCGATGCCGATCTTCAACCAATGGAAACTGAAATCGAAGTTCACCTTCGGTCCATTGACGGCGGCCGAGTGGGGGCCCGTATGTGACTTCCTGCGGCGGCGCGCACCATCGAACGATCCGGCCACCGCATCGGGCGTGGTCAATTCCATCGTGTTGGGAGGAGCCTCGAATTCCATCGATCCGGACAGCGCCGTAGTCCCGGTTCGCGAAGGCGCAACCTTGTGGATTCACGCGGGTGCGATCTGGAATGACGAATCGATCGGCGATCAGGCCCTCGCCTGGGTCGACGAGCTCTGGTCCATCCTCGACAAGATCGCCAGCCCGACTGCGTTCTACGTCTGCCCTGACCTGCAACTCGGATCACAACTGACCGATCCGCCCAAGCTCGACTACGTCCGCGCATACTGGAGCAGCCCGACGCATGACTTCGTCCCTTTCGTGATCGGCGTCAAGAACAAGTACGACCCGGACGACGTGTTCCGTTTCGCTCAGAGCATTCCTCTGTCGCTCTCGGATCCGGATGGCGCCGCGGCGTTTTCCGAGTGACTCGTCACGGCCGCTTGCGCAGGATCACATGCGCGGCGGCGCGTTCGCCGGCGACGTGCTTGACGCACTCGTAGCCGAGGGCGCGCAGGTCGATGCCATGGAGCAACTCCTCGCCGCGGCCGAGAAGGACGGGAGAGATGACCAGGTGCAGGTCGTCGATCAGGCCCGCCTGCAGATACTGGCGGATCGTCGATACGCCTCCGCCGAGGCGGATGTCTTTGCCTTGCGCGGCTTCACGTGCCTGCTGCAATGCCGATTCGATCCCGTCGGTGACGAAGCGAAATTCGGTGCCGCCCTTCATCGCGAGCGTCGCGCGCGGATGATGCGTCAGAACGAACGCCGGCACGTGATACGGCGGCTCCTCACCCCACCACCCTTTCCATTCGTCATCGGGCCACGGACCGCGGATGGGCCCGAACATGTTTCGCCCGAGGATCCAGGCGCCGATGTTGTCGAAGGCGTGCGAGGCAAAGTCGTCGTCGACGCCGGTCTCCCCTCCCTCGCCGCCCTGCATCTTCTGCCAGGTCCGCGTGTGAAAGAACCACTGAAACATCTCCGGCCCGCCCACCCCGAGCGGATTCTCAAGACTCTGATCCGCCCCGGCGCCGAATCCGTCGATGGACATGGAGAAGCAGAGGACTCGCAGTCGTGTCATGGCCGCGAAGAGTACCGCAGCGGCGGTGTCATCCGACAGGCACGAGGGAACAACCGTCGACGTGTCGGAGCGAAGAGCGAAGGCCCCACCCCGATTCGTTACGCTTTCGAGCGTTCGAGCCCGTCTGCCCGTCGAATTCAGCCGCTGCCGTCATGGGCACCTTGGCCGCCGGCGCTATTTTGATTCCTTCACGGAGCCTCGCTTCCCCGGCGGTCTTCCGCGACCTCTCCGACCACCGGATTAACAAACTCTCGACCTTAAACGCTTGTTGGGGGGGGAGCCCCAAACGACTAGTGCGGTAAGCGAAAAAGAAGAGCCCGTCCGTCTTACCTATCAGAAGGATGGAGGCAGGCAAATGGCCACGAAGAGCGAGAAATTCACCACCGTCGGCACGACGCGGTTCTCTATTCCTCGGGGCGTGACATGGGTAACCGTCGTCGGTTGCGGCGGCGGTGGTGGTGGCGCAGGCGGTCATGGCGCATTTCCGGACCAAATCTCGGCTGGGGGCGGCGGTGGCACCGGCGCGGCGGTCATCGCTACCACCATAGCGGTGAAGCCGGAGGACACAATCGAAGTGGTTATTGGAAATGGTGGTGCCGGCGGGACGGGCGGAACCGCTGGAGAGCGGGGCAGACCTCCGATCCCCTCAGACGGTGATCCCGGCGACCCACCAATACCGCCCGGCCAAGGCCAACCTGGCCTTGACGGCCAGAACTCGCGATTCGCGACGCTTCTTTTCCCCGGTGGTCGCGGCGCGGTTTCGCGGAGCGGTGGCAGCGGTTCAACCGAGGGTGCTGGCATCCCGGCGGTCGCGGGCGGTGATGGCGCGCCACTCAATGACAAGGGCCGCAAAGGTGATCGCTCGCCGTATGCAGCAGGCGGCGCGGCGGGGGGTCTTGACGGAACCGCGATCGGAGGAGGCGGTGGTGGTGGCGGCAGCCTCGGCGAAGGCGGGATCGGCAATCCGACGCCCGGCGAGGCGCAATTCCACTCCGGCGGACGCGGGGCGGGGGGCGGCGGCGGCGCAGGTGGGAACGGAGGCACGGGCACCAACGGTGGACGCGGCGGCGCCGGTGAGATCAACGTCTACTGGGTCGAGTAGGAAATTGGTTTCATATCGTCGACCGCCGATTGGACGATCAGGTCCTGGGCGATCGAGCCTTCGAGGCTTCTCTTTCGTGCGAAGCACTTGGAGTGCGGCGGCAAGTCCACCGTTTTTGGAGGGCGGAGGAATCGTGACGACTCGCGGCGTGTGATGCTTGCTCCGTCTTTGCGATCGTTCCCATCCACCTTCCTCCCAAAGCGGTGG
>Ga0068868_100000185_pt1 | contig 41542 bp, 37 predicted proteins | sample KBSMisM42_FD_64660 | JGI IMG/M metagenome (GOLD analysis project Ga0068868, IMG submission 64660) | Miscanthus rhizosphere microbial communities from Kellogg Biological Station, Michigan, USA - KBS Miscanthus M4-2 | ecosystem: Host-associated > Plants > Roots > Rhizosphere > Soil ...
GAAGCTGCCAATCAGCGAGATCGGCACCGCCAGGCTGGCGATCAGGGTCGCGCGCGGGCTGCCGAGGAAGGCGAAGATCACCAGCACCACCATCACCACCGCCAGCACCAGCTCGATCTCGACATGCTCGACCGAGGCGCGGATGCCCTTGGTGCGGTCGGCCAGCACCTCGACCCTGAGGTTCGCCGGCAAGGACGCCTGCAGGTCGGGCAGCTGGCGCTTGATCGCGTCGACGGTGGCGATGACGTTCGCGCCCGGCTGGCGCTGGACATTGAGGATGATCGCCGGCCTGAGCTCGCCCTTGCTGCCGGCCCAGGCGCCGAGCCGGTTGTTCTCGGCGCTCTCCACCACCCGGGCGACGTCGATCAGCCGCACCGGCGCGCCGTTCTTGTAGGCGACGATCAGCTTGCGATAGTCGTCGGCGGTGAGCAGCTGGTCGTTGGCGTTGATCGAGTAGGAGCGCTTCGGCCCGTCGAAGCTGCCCTTGGCGCTGTTGGCGTTGGCCGCGGCGATCGCGGTGCGCAAGGTGTCGATGCCGATGCCCCATTGCGCCAGGGCCTGGGTGTCGGCCTGGATCCGCACGGCCGGCCGCTGGCCGCCGGCGAGGGTCACCAGGCCGACGCCGCTCACCTGGCTGATCTTCTGCGCCAGCCGGGTGTTGACCAGGTTCTGCACCTCGGTCAGCGGCATCGTGTCGGAGCTGATCGCCAATGTCAGCACCGGCGCGTCGGCAGGGTTCACCTTGGCGTAGACCGGCGGCGCCGGCAGGTCGGCCGGCAGGAGCGAGCCGCCGGCATTGATCGCCGCCTGCACTTCCTGCTCGGCGACGTCGAGCGTCTGGCCGAGGGTGAATTGCAGGGTGATGATCGAGACGCCGGCGGCGCTGGTCGAGCTCATCCGCTCGAGGCCGGCCATCTGCCCGAACTGGCGCTCCAGCGGCGCGGTCACCGTGTTGCCCATCACCTCGGGGCTGGCCCCCGGGTAGAGGGTCTGCACCTGGATCGTCGGGTAGTCGACCTGCGGCAGGGCCGACAGCGGCAGGAAGCGAAAGCCGACCAGGCCGGCAAGAACGATCGCCACCATCAGCAGCGAGGTCGCCACCGGACGGAGGATGAACGGCCGCGACGGACTCATGGCCGCCGGCCCCCGGCCCGTGGACGCTCAGCCGCCATCGGCGCTCTGCCGCCGCTGCCGGGCGCCCGAAGCCGCACCCGAAGCCGCGCCGGACGCGCCGCGGCGGCCGCCGAACGCGCCCGAGGCGCCGGAGGCGCCCGAAGCCGCCCGTTCGCTCGCCAGCTGCACCCGCGCGCCTTCGCGCAGCCGGTCGCCGCCTTCGGTGACGACCCGCTCCCCGGCCTCGAGGCCGCGGGTGACGGCGATCACGTCGCTGGTGGAGAGGCCGCGCTGCACCGGCCGGACCGAGACGGTGCGGTCGGCCTTGAGCACGTAGACGAAATCGCCGTTCGGCCCGGTGCGCATCGCCGTCACCGGGACGACGACCGCGCCGTCGACCGAGCGCAGCAGCAGCCGGACGTTGACGAACTGGTTCGGGAACAGACTGTTCGCCGCATTGGCGAAGCGCGCTTTCGCCTTGACCGTGCCGGTCTGGACGTCGATCTGATTGTCGAGGGTGGAGAAGGTGCCGTCGTCGAGCTTGCGGGTGCGGGTGCGGTCCCAGGCGGCGACCGCGAGCGGGGCGCCGCGGCCGACGCTCGCCTGGATCTCGGGCACGCGGTCCTGCGGCACCGAGAACTCGACGTCGATCGGATTGAGCTGGGTGATGACCGCGACGCCGGCGGCGTCGCCGGCGCCGATGTAGTTGCCCACGTCGATCGGCCGCAGCCCGACCCGCCCTGCCACCGGCGCGACGATGCGAGCGTAGGCGAGGTTGAGCCGAGCGGTGTTTTCGTTCGCCCGGTCGGTGACCAGGGCCGCCTCGAGCTGCTTGACCGCGGCGGCCTGGGTGTCGACGTCCTGGCGGGCGATCGAATCCTGGCCGAGCAGGGTCTGGTAGCGCTGCAGCTGCAGCCGGCCGTTCTCGAGCATGGCCTCGTCGCGCATGCGCGCGCCGATCGCCTGCTGCAGAGTGGCCTCGAACGGGCGCGGATCGATGGTCGCGAGCAGTTGGCCCTTCTTCACCATCTGCCCTTCGGTGAAGGCGATCTGGGTCAGTACCCCCGAGACCTGGGGCCGCACTGTCACCGTCACCGAGGGTACGACGGTGCCGAGCGCCTCCAGCACCACCGGCAGGTCGGCCCGGACCGCGGTGGCGACGCCGACGGTGCTCGCGCCGAATCGGCTGCCGCGGCCCGTACCGCCGGGTCCACCCGGGGCCGCGAGGTCCGGGCCGGCGGCGCCCGACGCACCCGAGCCGGCGGCCAGGGCGGCGAACGGCCCGCCCGCCGGGGCGGCCGGGCGGTGCGTCAGGTACCAGGCGAGCGCGCCCAGGGCGATCAGCGCCAGGATCGCGACCACCGCGCCGAGCCAGCGCCGCCGGGGCGGCACGACACGGACGTCGGCAGGGGAAGGATCGTCGGGCGGATCGGATCGCATGCGGGGCCTGGCAAGGGGAAGCCGGGAAGGCTATCAAGACGGGGCCGGCCGCGCCGCGCCGGACGGATCGCCGGTCGGCGAGCAAACGGCATGCTCAAAAAGCAAGCGCCCCCTCGTAGAAGGGGTCGGCGACGTGGGAGAAGCGATGTTGACGCCGGCTTTTGGAGGAAACTATTCTTTACCGTCCGGTCGAGGCCTTCACGCCGCATTGACCTCACGTTTGCGGAAAGAGAGGAAACCTCCATGACCGATCGCCTTGCCGGCAAGACCGCCTTCATCACCGCTGCCGGCCAGGGCATCGGCCGCGCCACCGCCGAGGCCTTCGTTCGCGAAGGGGCGCGGGTCATCGCCACCGACATCAACGAGGCGCTGCTCGCGGAGTTGCAGAAGGCCACCGGCTGCAGCACTCGCTGCCTCGACGTCACCGACCGCGGCGCCGTCCTCACCGCGGCTTCCGAAGCCCTCGGCCAGGGACGGATCGACATCCTCTTCAACGGCGCCGGCTACGTGCACGCCGGCACCATCCTCGATTGCGACGAGGTCGCGTTCGACTTCTCGTTCGATCTCAACGTGCGCTCGATGTACCGGCTGATCCGCGCCTTCCTGCCGTCGATGCTCGAGTTGGGCGGCGGCTCGATCATCAACGTCGCCTCGGTCGCCGGCAGCATCAAGGGCGCACCCAACCGCTTCGTCTACGGCGCCACCAAGGCGGCGGTGATCGGCCTCACCAAGTCGATCGCCGCCGACTTCATCACCCAGGGAATCCGCTGCAACGCGATCTGCCCCGGCACGGTCGAGTCGCCGTCGCTGCGCGAGCGGATCGCGGCCCAGGCCAAGGCCAGCGGCCAGAGCGAAGCCCAAGTGCACGCGGCGTTCGTCGCCCGCCAGCCGATGGGCCGGGTCGGCCGCACGGAGGAGATCGCCGCGCTCGCGGTCTACCTCGCGAGCGACGAATCCGGCTTCACCACCGGCACGGCGCAGGTCATCGACGGCGGATGGTCGAATTAGACTGTCCTCATTCCCTTCCCTCACGAAAGCACGTCAATGAAGCTGATGCGATACGGCGCCAAGGGCGCAGAAAAGCCCGCCCTCGTCGATGCGAGCGGGACCGTCCGCGACCTCTCGGGCGTGATTCCGGACATCACCGCCGAGACGATGAAGCCGGAGAACCTGCGCCGCCTCGCCGAGCTCGACCCGAAGAAGCTGCCGGCGGTCGCCAACCCGGGACGGATCGCGCCGCCGTGGAGCGGCATGGGCAAGTTCATCTGCATCGGCCTCAACTACTCCGACCATGCCGCCGAGACCGGCTCGCCGATCCCGAAGGAGCCGATCATCTTCAGCAAGCCGACCAGCGCCGTGGTCGGCTGCAACGACCCGGTGGTGCTGCCCCGGGATTCGGTCAAGACCGACTGGGAGGTCGAGCTCGGCGTCGTCATCGGCACCAAGGCGCGCTATGTCGAGAAGGCCGACGCGCTGAAGTACGTCGCCGGCTACTGCGTCGTCAACGACGTCTCCGAGCGCGAATACCAGCTCGAGCGCGGCGGCACCTGGGACAAGGGCAAGGGCTGCGATACCTTCGGCCCGGTCGGCCCGTGGATGGTCACCGGCGACGAGATCGCCGATCCGCAGGCGCTGGCGATGTGGCTCGAGGTCAACGGCAAGCGGATGCAGAACGGCAGCACCGCGACGATGATCTTCGGCGTCGCCGAGCTGGTGGCCTATTGCAGCCGCTTCACCACCCTCTGGCCCGGCGACCTCATCACCACCGGCACGCCACCCGGGGTGGCGCTCGGCATGAAGCCGACGCCGATCTATCTCAAGGCCGGCGACGAGATGAAGCTCGGCATCGCCGGCCTCGGCGAGCAGAAGCAGAAGGTCTACGCCTGGGATCCGAAGCTCATCGACGAGTGAGCCCACCATGAACGACCGGCTGAATCCGGCGGCCGCGCAGAGCGGCCTCGTCATCCGCATCCATCCCAACGACGACGTCGTCATCGCCCGCCAACAGCTCGTCGGCGGGACGCGGATCGAGAGCGAAGGGATCACCGTCGCGGGGCTGATCCCGCCGGGGCACAAGGTCGCGACCCGGGCGATTGCCGCCGGCGAGCCGGTGCGCCGCTACGACCAGATCATCGGCAGCGCCAAGGTGGCGATCGCGCCGGGCCAGCACGTGCACACGCACAACCTCGAGTTCTCGAGCTTCGCCCGCGACTACGCCGCCACCCGCGGCGCGAAGCCCACCGCCTACGTCGACACGCCGGCCACCTTCGACGGCATCGTCCGCGCCGATGGCCGCATCGCCACGCGCAACTACATCGGCATCCTGACCTCGGTGAATTGCTCGGCGACCGTGGCCCGCGCGATCGCCGACCACTTCCGCCGCGACACCAACCCGAAGGCGCTGGAGCGCTTCCCGAATGTCGACGGCGTGATCGCCCTGACGCACGGCGCCGGCTGCGCCACCGACAGCGCCGGCGAACCCTTGCAGGTGCTGCGCCGGACCCTCGGCGGCTATGCGCGGCATCCGAACTTCGCCTCGGTGATGGTGGTCGGCCTCGGCTGCGAGACCAACCAGATCAACGGCATGCTCGAGCAGGAGAGCCTGGCCACCGGCGCCCAACTCCACGCCTTCAACATCCAGGAGACCGGCGGCACGAGGAAGACGGTGGCGCACGGCATCGAGCTGGTCGAGTGGCTGCTCGAGGAAGCGAACCGGGTCGAGCGCACGCCGGTGTCGGCGAGCCACATCACCGTCGGCCTGCAATGCGGCGGCTCCGACGGCTACTCCGGCATCAGCGCCAACCCGGCGCTCGGCGCCGCGGTCGACCGGCTGGTGCGCCACGGCGGCACCGCCATCCTTTCCGAGACGCCCGAGATCTACGGCGGCGAGCACCTGCTGACCCGGCGCGCGGTGTCGCAGGCGGTGGCCGACAAGCTGGTCGAGCGGATCCGCTGGTGGGAGCGCTACACGGCGAAGAACGACCAGGAGATGGACAACAACCCGTCCGCCGGCAACAAGGCCGGCGGGCTCACGACCATCCTCGAGAAGAGCCTGGGCGCGATCGCCAAGAGCGGCACCACCAACCTGGTCGACGTGTTCGAGTACGCCCAGCCGGTCACGGCCAAGGGCCTGGTGTTCATGGACACGCCCGGCTACGACCCGGTCTCGGCGACCGGCCAGGTCGCGGGCGGCGCCAACCTGATCTGCTTCACCACCGGCCGCGGCTCGGCCTACGGCTGCGCGCCCTCGCCTTCGCTCAAGCTCTCGACCAACACCGCGCTCTGGGTCAAGCAGGAAGACGACATCGACATCAACTGCGGCGACGTCGTCGACGGCAGCGCCTCGATCGACGAGATGGGCGAGCGCATCTTTCGCCTCATGCTGGACACCGCCTCCGGCCGCAAGACCAAGAGCGAGGTCCACGGCTACGGGCAGAACGAGTTCGTGCCCTGGGCGCTCGGCGCCGTGATGTAGCGAAAGGGAAAAGCGGCGACGGCACCTGCGTGCCGCCGCCCAAGCCCCTCGTTCAGCGAAAGCCGCCCGCGACCGCGATCCGCTCTCCGGTGATCCAGCCGGCGGCGTCCGACGCGAGGAACACCGCGACCCGGGCGATGTCGTCGGGCTGGCCGAGGCGGCCGAGCGGCGTGCCGGCGACCATCTGCTTCTCGAAGTCGCTGCCGATCACGCCGGCGGCATGCGTGCCTTCGGTCTCGACCCCGCCCGGCGCGATCGTGTTGACGCGGATCTTCCTCGCCGCCAGCTCGACCGCGTGGTTGCGGCCGATGGCGTCGAGCGCGTTCTTGGTCGCGGCGTAGACGGTGGCGTTGGGCATCGCGTGCTCGCTCGCCACCGAGCCGATGTTGATGACGCTGCCGCCCTTGTCGCCGAAGCGCTTGACCGCCTCCTGGGTGGCGAGGATCGGGCCGAGCACGTTGGTGTCGAACTGGCGCCGGTACTCGGCCTCGGTCACGTCCTCGAGCGGTGCGAACTGGTAGACGCCGGCGTTGTTCACCAGGATGTCGAGCCGGCCGTAGGCCTCGTCGGCTTCCGCGAACATCTGCTTCACGTCGGCCGCCTTCGACACGTCGCCCTGCACCGCGACGGCCTGGCCTCCGGCCTTCTCGATCTCGGCGACGACCGTGTCCGCGCCCGCCTTGCTCGTTGCGTAGTTGACGACGACCGAGGCACCTTCGGCCGCGAGGCCGCGGGCGATGGCCGCGCCGATGCCCTTGGACGCCCCGGTGACGATGGCGACCTTGCCTTGCAACGATCCGCTCATGGCGAACCCTCCTTGAATCTCCCTGTCGGTTTGACAGTTCGACAAGTGTCTAACTAACGGCGAGACCTTTAGGCGGGTGGGGACATGGATCGCCTAGAGGTCGGCGAGACGCCGGAGGTAGGCCTTGAGCACGTCTCGGCGCAGCGCCAGGTTCATGAACTTGCCCTCGCGCGTGATCTCCACCAGGCCCGCGGTCTCGAGCTCCTTGATGTGATGCGACATCGTCGCCGCGCTGACCTCGTGCGTCTCGTGCAGGGCGCTGCAGGCGCAGGCCTCGCCGGACTCGCCGATCTGCTTCAGGATCTGGTAGCGCCGCGGCTCGGCCAGGGCGCGGGCGATGCGCGCGAACTGGCGTTCGGAGAGCGGCTCTTCCTTGCGCGCGACCATCGTGTCGCAATTGTCCTACGCAGCCGGGGCGGGTCGTCCGGAGGACCGGCCATTCCCATCCGGCTACCTTGACTGCTTCGAGTCACTGCAAGAGGATCGACATGGCCAAGAACACCGGCAAGGGCTCGCGCACCGGATCCGTCCGGGAGCGCACCCAGGTGCAGAACCCGGTCACCGGCGACTTCGTCAAGCGCGACGACAGCGGGGACGGCAAGGGTCGCTTCATGGACGTCAAGCAGGACGGCGGCAAGTTCAAGGGCGTGGCGACGGAGCCGGACGGCCGTCGCAGCGCGAAGTAGGTCGGGCGTCGGCGCGATGGACACGTCGGCCGCGCCGACCTGCCCGCACTGCGGCTTCCGGGTCTACAACCGGCGCTTTCCGAACTGCGAGTCCTGTGGCGCGGCCCTGCCGGAAACGCTGGTCTATTCGCCGCTCGAGCGCTTCGCCCTGCAGAGGGCAGAAGAGGAGCGCTCGCTCGAGAGGGCGCGCCGCAGCGTGGCCGAGGACGTCTCAATCACGACGCCGGGCTCACTCGACGACGCGCTGCTCAGGGCGGCCATGGACCTGACCGAGCGCTGAGACCCAGCTCGGTGCGCCCGCTCAGGGCTTGACGAACTTCAGCACGAACTCGTCCTTCGGCTGCGCCGGCTCGGGCGTCTCGCGGTCGCGCGGGTCGTTCGGGTTGCGCAGGAAGGTGGCGGCGGCGAGCAGGCGAAAGCCGGCGCGCTCGACCTCTTCCTTCACGAATGCCTCCTCGACCCGGTGCAGGGTGCCCGACTCCGAGATGCCGGTGCCGGGCCGGCCCGAATGGTCGGCGACGACGTAGACGCCGCCGGTCTTGAGCGCTGCGAACACCGCCCGGTTCATCCGCTCGCGGTCGACGCCCATGGCGCCCAGGTCGTGGTAGTTGAACATGATGGTCACGACGTCCACGCCGCGCGAGGCCACCTCGGCCGGCGCCGGGGTCTCGAACGGCTGGGCGACGACGGTCGCGTTCGAAAGCGCCGGCCTGGCCATGCGCGCCGTCAGCCCGGCCGAAGGCGCGCGCGGCACCTGCGCATAGACCCGGCCGCCCGGATCCACGGTGCGCGCCAGCAGCTCGGTGGTGTAGCCGCCGCCGGCCATGAGATCGAGCGCCACCATGCCCTGGCGAACGCCGATGAAGCTGAGCATCTGCTCGGGCTTGCGCCGGACGTCGTTGCTCCGGTCGGCGGCGCTGCGGTCGGGGCTGGCGACGATCGCGGCGAGCCGCTCCTGCCAGTACACCGCGGCGGCGTCGGGCTTGCTGGCGCAGGCCGTCAGCCCGGCAAGCACGACGAGCGCCGGTGCCAGGCGGCGGAAGAAGGCCCGGCTTCCAGGCGGCATCGAACTCATTTCTCGTCTCCCCTTGTTGTCGAGTCAGGGCGCCTGCGTCAGCCGCCGCGCCATCGCCATGATCGCCTTCATCTGCGGCGCCGACTTGTGAGCATAGTTCGGCCCGGTGTAGCCCCACCAGTCCCAGCACCCGTACTCGTTGTCCGGGGTCGACGAGGTGTCGACCTGCGGATAGAGCACGAGCAGCCGGTTGTGGTCGGCCCAGGCGTTGTAGCCCGAGCCGGTGACGAACCGGTCGCCGACCGACTGCGCCGATTGCAGGCAGCCATGCAGGGCGATGTGCACCCGGCAGTGCGCATTCGCCGCCGCGCAGGCCGCCGGCACATAGACGAAGCCGGTCTCGGCCATGCCGGTGCTCGCCGGCGCGTACGGGCGCTGCGCGAATTCCACCACCTTCCCCGTGGGCGCGGCCTCGCGCTGCTGCAGGGGGCTGCCGTACAGATGCCGCAGGATCGCCTCGGCCTGGTCGTAATCCTTGCCACCCACGCTGCAGTGGCTGAGGTAGGGCGTGGCGTTGGCGCCGCAGTCGTTGGCCGCACCGGGCGCGATCAGCGCATGCCCGGCCGGCAGGTCGTGGACATCGCTGAGCCGGGCCGCGCCGACGCCGAGCCGCCTGAAGAACTCGACCGTCGCGGCCACGGCCGGCGGCCGGACGACGCTGTCCTCGGTGCCGCTGAAGACGTAGATCGGCCGCGCCGCCAGGTGCGTCAGCGGATCGATCGCTCCGGAAGCGGCGAAGGCCCGGGCGTAGCCGACCATGACCGAAGGACTGGGCGGAAAGAACGCCACCTGCCCCATGCAGATGCCGCGGAAATAGGCGTTGCCGATGGCGCAGTAGTAGGGGCCGCCGGCGACGATGCCGGCGCCGGCGATCGAGGCCGAGTAGGCGACCTGGAGCTGCACCGCCATGAAGGCGCCCGCGGACAGGCCCGACACCGTCGTCTTGCCGACCGCGGCGCCGTACGCCTTCAGCGCCGGCGGCGCCGCCGCGGCGACGGTGCAGGCGCTTGCCGCCAGCGCGAATGCGGCCAGAACGCTGCGGCCGAGGTCAGCGATGCGCATCATCGAGCGTCCTCCCTAATCGACACGGTAGCCCATCGGTGACTTACTCGCTCCATGACCGACTCCCACGACAAGCCCACCCCGCCCGCCCGCCGCCGCTCCGCCGCCAGCCTGCGCAGCGCCCGCTGGTTCGCGCCCGACGACCTGCGCGCCTTCGGCCACCGCTCGCGCCTGATGCAGATGGGCTACGCCCCCGAAGACTGGGCCGGCCGCCCGGTGATCGGCATCCTCAACACCTGGTCCGACATCAACCCCTGCCACGCCCACTTCAAGCAGCGGGTCGAGGACGTGAAGCGCGGCGTGCTCCAGGCGGGCGGATTCCCGCTGGAGCTGCCGGCCCATTCGGTCGCCGAGACCTTCGTCAAGCCGACCACCATGCTCTATCGCAACTTCCTTGCCATGGAGGCCGAGGAGCTGCTGCGAGCGCATCCGCTCGACGGCGCCGTGCTCATGGGCGGCTGCGACAAGAGCACGCCGGCGCTCCTGATGGGCGCGATCAGCGCCGGCTACCCCTGCATCTACCTGCCGGCGGGGCCGATGCTGCGCGGCAACTGGCAGGGCAAGGTGCTCGGCTCGGGCTCGGACGCGTGGAAGTTCTGGGACGAGCGCCGCGCCGGCAAGCTGACGAAGACCGAGTGGATCGGCGTCGAGGGCGGCATCGCCCGCAGCCACGGCACCTGCATGACCATGGGCACGGCCAGCACCATGACGGCGATCGCCGAGGCGATCGGCCTCACGCTCCCCGGGGCCTCGTCGATCCCCGCGGCCGACATCGGCCATGCCCGCATGTCGGCCGCGTGCGGCCGGCGCATCGTCGACATGGTCTGGGACGACCTGACGCCGGCGAAAATCCTGAGCCGCGCCTCGTTCGAGAACGCGATCGTCGTCGCCATGGCGATGGGCTGCTCGACCAACGCCATCATCCATCTCGTGGCGATGGCGCGGCGCGCCGGCTTCGACATCGGCCTCGACGATTTCGACCGCGCCAGCCGGGTGGTGCCGGTGATCGCCAACATCCGGCCGAGCGGCGACACCTACCTGATGGAGGACTTCTTCTACGCCGGCGGCCTGCCGGCGCTGATGAGCCGACTCGAAGGCCACCTGAAGCCGGACGCGCTCACCGTCACCGGCCGGAGCCTGGGCGAGAACATCGCCGGCGCCAGGGTGTTCGACGACGACGTGATCCGCAGCGTCGCGACCGCCATCTACGCCGAAGGCGCGCTCGCGGTGCTGCGCGGCAACCTCGCGCCCTCGGGCTGCGTCATCAAGCCGAGCGCCTGCGCGCCCGAGCTGCTGCGCCACACCGGGCCGGCGATCGTCTTCGACGACTATCCGGCGATGAAGGCCGCGGTCGACGACGAGGGCCTCGACGTCACCGCCGCGCACGTGCTGGTGCTGCGCAACGCCGGCCCGCAGGGCGGCCCCGGCATGCCCGAGTGGGGCATGCTGCCGATCCCGAAGAAGCTGCTGAAGGAGGGCGTGCGCGACATGGTGCGGATCAGCGATGCGCGCATGAGCGGCACCAGCTACGGCGCCTGCATCCTGCACGTCGCGCCCGAGTCGTTCGTCGGCGGCCCGCTGGCGCTGGTGAAGACCGGCGACCTGATCTCGATCGACGTCGCGTCACGGCGCATCCATCTCGAGGTCAGCGAGGCGGAGCTGGCAACGCGGCGCGCCGCCTGGACCCCGCCGCCGCCGCGCTACGAGCGCGGCTACGGCTGGATGTTCTCCAAGCACATCCGCCAGGCCGACGAAGGCTGCGACTTCGATTTCCTCGAGACCTCGTTCGGCGCGCCGGTCGCCGAGCCGAGCATCTTCTGAGGCGCGGCTAGCCCGCCTCGGGCGCGGTCTCGGCGGCGCTCGTTGCCGGCACCGGGCGTTCCTCGCGGCCGTCGCCGTGGCGGGCGAAGCGCGCCGGGTCACGGCCGTGCACCGGGGCGCTGTCCTGCCACGGCCAGCCGCCGAATTGCGTGCGCCGGAAGTCGGCGAAAGTCGCGGCGATCTCGGCCGGCGTGTTCATGACGAACGGCCCCTGCTGCACCACCGGCTCGCCGATCGGCCGGCCTTGCAGCAGCAGGAACTCGGCGACCGCCGCGCCGGCGTTCACCAGCTCGACCGCGGCGCCGGCGCGCAGCTCGATCGCAGCATGGCCCTTCACCTCGCGGGCCGCAACGCGCACGGCATCGCCCTTGAAGAAATAGAGCATCCGCCGGGTCGCGGCACCGGCCGCGGCGGGCAGGGTCCAGCGCGCCCCCGGCGCCATCCGGATCGTCCAGATCGCCAGGTCGGCGTCGGGCTCGGCGGCCCACGAATCGGGCGGCAGCGGCGCGACACCGGCCGACTCGATCCGCCCGGCGATGCAGGCGACCTCGGTCGTCCGGCCGGCTTCGTCCTGCACCGCCAGGTGCGGAATCGCCTCCGACCAGAGCATGGTGAAGTGCGGCGCGGCCATCTTGCTCTTCGCCGGCAGGTTGAGCCAGATCTGGAACAGCTCGAGCGGATTCGGCGCCGAAGGATCGAGCAATGGGAACATCTCGGCGTGGACGATGCCCTTGCCGGCGGTCAGCCACTGCACGTCGCCGCCGCCGAAGCGGGCGGTCGCGCCGAGCGAATCGGAATGGTCGATCAGGCCCTTGCGGACGATCGTCACGGTCTCGAAGCCGCGGTGCGGGTGGCCTGGGAAGCCCGGCACCTCGCGGCCGTGGTACATGCTCCAGCCGTCCTTGCGGCTGAAGTCCTGGCCGAGGTCGCGGCCGGCCAGCGGCGCGTCCGGGCCGAGCCGGGCATTGCCCTTCGGATAGGCGTCGTCGTGGTGGACGCAGAACAGGAACGGGTCGATCGTCTCCCACGGGAAGCCGAGCGGCTGGACGCGGACGATGGCGGGGTCGACGGTGCTCATGGCGCTCCTTCTCAATCCTCGCAAATGCGGGCGACCCGGCGGCATTCAACGTGCGGGCCCGGCCAAGCGCGCCTACACTCGCCGCCCCACTCCGAAAGACGCGCATGAGCTCGACCGACGCCCGCACCGCCCTGCAACTGCGCTCGCTGGTCAAGCCGAGCGGCGAGCTCGAAGTGTCGCTCGCAGAGATGCCGATTCCCGAGCCCGGGCCGGGCGAGGTGCTGGTTCGGCTCGAGGCGGCGCCGGTCAATCCTTCCGACCTCGGCCTGCTGTTCGGGGCCGCCGACATGACCAAGGCGGTCGCCTCGGGATCGCGCGAGCGGCCGGTCGTCACCGCGCCCATCTCCGAGGGCGCGATGAAGGCGATGGCGCCGCGGGTCGGCGCCTCGATGCCGGTCGGCAACGAAGGCGCCGGCGTGGTCGTCGCCGCGGGCAGTTCGCCCACGGCGCAGGCACTGCTCGGCAAGACCGTCGCCGTGCTCGGCGGCGCGATGTATGCGCAGTACCGGGCGCTGCCGGCGGAGCAGTGCCTGCTGCTGCCGGGGGGGGCGACGCCGGCCGACGGCGCCTCCTCGTTCGTCAACCCGCTGACCGCGCTCGGCATGGTCGAGACGATGCGGCGCGAGGGCCACAGCGCGCTCGTGCACACCGCCGCCGCCTCGAACCTCGGGCAAATGCTCAACCGCATCTGCATCGCCGACGGCGTGAAGCTGGTCAACATCGTGCGCAAGCCCGAGCAGGCGGCGCTGCTGCGGGCGATCGGCGCCACCTGGATCTGCGACGCGAGCGCACCCGGCTTCCTGAGCGACCTGACCGAGGCGCTGGCCGCGACCGGCGCGACCCTCGCCTTCGACGCGATCGGCGGCGGCAAGCTCGCCGGCCAGATCCTGTCGTGCATGGAAGCGGCGCTCAACCGCAATGCCAAGGAATACAGCCGCTACGGCTCGGCCACGCACAAGCAGGTCTATCTCTACGGCAGCCTCGATACCGGCCCGACCGAGTTCTCGCGCAACTTCGGCATGACCTGGGGCATGGGCGGCTGGCTGCTGTTCCCGTTCCTGCAGAAGGTCGGGCCGGCACGCGCCCAGGAGCTGAAGAGCCGGGTCGCCGCCGAGCTGAAGACGACCTTCGCCAGCCACTACTCGCAACGGCTGTCGATGGCCGAGGCCCTGCGCCTGGACAACATCGCCGTCTACAACAAGCGCGCCACCGGCGAGAAGGTACTGATCGAGCCGCACCGCGGCTGAGCGCCGGCCAGGCAAGCGTCGTCGAGGCCGCGGAGATCGCCATGAAGCCTTCCGTCCGGTTCGACGAAGCGACGCAGGACGGCGACGCCTTCTTCGCCGGATGCATGCGCACCGCGGCGGCGCTGCACGGCGCCGGACTCGCCCCGGGCGAGGTCGTCGCGGTGATGCTGCGCAACGAGCCGATGCTGCTCGAGCTGATGCTCGCGGCGCGCTGGATCGGCGCCCGCTGGTGCCCGATCAACTGGCACTTCAAGGCGGCCGAGGTGCGCCACATCCTGGTCGATAGCGAGGCGAAGCTGCTGATCGTCCATGCCGACCTGCTGGCGCAGATCGACGGCGCCATTGCCGAGTCGGTGCGCACCTTCGTCGTCGATCCCCTGCCGTTCACCCAGCGCGCCTTCAGCTTGGCCGACGCCGGGCCGGGGCCGGAGCGCCGGCTCGAAAGCTGGGCGGCCTTCCGCGACGCCGCGCGCGGGGCCGCACCGGAGGCGCAGGCGCCCGGCAGCGCGATGGTCTACACCTCGGGTACGACCGGGCTGCCGAAGGGCATCCGGCGCGAGCCGGCCACGCCCGAGCAGCTTGCCCTGCTGGCCGAGCGCAGCCGGGTCGCGCTCGGCGTCGAGCCCGGCATGCGCGCGCTCGTCAGCGCCCCGCTCTACCACTCGGCGCCGGGAGCCTACGCGGTGCAGGCGGCGCTGAACGACGCGCACCTGGTGCTCGAGCCGAGGTTCCACGCCGAGCGGACGCTCGAGCTCATCGAATCGGAACGGCTGACGCACCTCTACCTGGTGCCGACGATGTACGTGCGCCTGCTTCGTCTCGGCGAAAACGTGCACCGCCGCCACGACCTGAGCTCGGTGCGCTTCGTCGCCTCGAGCGGCTCGCCGTGCGCGGCCGACGTGAAGCGCAGGATGATCGACTGGTGGGGCCCGGTGTTTCACGAGGCCTATGCGGCGAGCGAGCTCGGCTGGATCTCCCACATCGACAGCCACGAGGCCCTGCAGCGGCCCGGCTCGGCGGGCCGGGCGATGGCCGGCGTGCAGCTCAAGGTGCTGTCGAGCGAGGGCCAGGCGATGGCGACGGGCACGACCGGGCTGCTGTACGCGCGCGATCCGGCCGTTCCCGACTTCACCTACGCGCACAACGACGCCGCCCGGCGCAAGCTCGAGCGCGATGGCCTCTGGACGCTCGGCGACATGGGCTACCTCGATGCCGACGGCTACCTCTACGTGGTCGACCGGCAGAACGACATGGTGATCGCCGGCGGCGTCAACATCTATCCGGCCGAGATCGAGGCGGTGCTGATCACGATGCCGGGCGTCGCCGACTGTGCCGTGTTCGGCATTCCGGATGCCGAGTTCGGCGAGGTGGTGGCGGCGGCGGTGCAGCCGATCGCCAATGTCGCCCTCGATGAAGGCCAGGTTCGCACCTTCCTGCGCGAGCGCCTCGCCGACTTCAAGGTGCCGCGCGTCGTCGCCTTCCACGACGAGCTGCCGCGCGAGGACACCGGCAAGATCTTCAAGCGCCGGCTGCGCGAGCCTTACTGGGCCGGGCGGCAGCGGCGGATCTAGCGCCCGGCGCCGTCAGGCCGGATAGCCGGTGATCGCGCGGATCCGGCGATAAAGCGGCTCGAGCCGCTTGTAGAGCGGCCGGTAGACCTCGCGATAGAGCGCATCGTAGGTGCGCACGGCGTCGGGCCCGGGCTCGAAGCGCCGGCCGGGACGGGCCATCGCTTTCGCCGCGGCCGGCACGTCGCCATGCCATCCCAGCCCGGCCGCAGCCAGCATCGCGGCGCCGAGAGCCGACGCCTCGGCCACCTGCGGCCGCTCGGCGGCAAGGTTGAAGACGTCGGCGGCGATCTGCATCGCTCCGTCGCTCTGCGCGCCGCCGCCGGAGATCATGAGCCGGGTGATCGGCCGGCGCGTCCGCCCCTCGATCAGCTCGCGACCGGCGCGCAGGCCATAGGCCAGGCCTTCGATCAGGGCGCGATAGAAATGGGCGCGGGTGTGCACGTCGCCGAAGCCGATGATCGCGCCCTTGCCCTCCGGCCCCGGGTTGCGCAGCCCCGGCGACCAATACGGTTGCACAGTCAGGCCCATCGAGCCGGGGGGCACCGACGCGATCAGGTCGTCGAACAAGGACTCGGCGCTGACGCCACGCTCGGCGGCTCGCGCCCGCTCGGCATGGGCGAACTCGTTCTTGAACCAGCTCACCAGCCAGAAGCCGCGCTGGATATGGATCTCGGTGTTGAACGCGCCGGGCAGCGCCGCCGGATAGGCGGGTAGCAGGCGCTGCACCTCGAGGTATTTCGGCTGGGTGGTGTTGATCGTCGCCGCCGTGCCGAAGGACAGGTGCGCGACATCCGGCTCGAGCGCGGCGCAGCCCAGGACCTCGCAGGCCTTGTCGGCGGCGGCGGCAATGAGCGGCAGGCCGGCGGGCAGGCCGAGTGCCGCGGCCGCATCGGCGGTCAGGTCGCCGAGCTTCGCCCCTGGCGGCACCAGCTGCGGCAATTGCGCACGACGGATCGCCAGCGCCTTCCAGTGCCACTCGCCGTCCTTGGCCCACTGCTGCCGCTTGTAGTCGAACGGCAGGTAGCCCACCTGGCACGCGGCCGAGTCGACCCATTCGCCGACCAGCCGGTGCGTCAGCCAGCCGGAGAGCAGGCAATAGCGCTCGCACGCGGGCCAGAGATCGGGCTCGTGCTGCGCCAGCCAGTTGCACTCCGCCTGGCGCTGCAGCTGGCGGATCAGCTCGCCGGCACCGGCCAGGCCGAACAGCGTGGTCCAGAGCGGTCCGAGCGGCGGTGGCGCGCTGCTGAGGCGCTGGTCGGGCCAGACGATCGCCGGCCGAAGCGGCGCGCCGTCTTCGCGCGCGCAGACGACGGTGCCGCGCTGGGTGGTGAGGGCCAGGCCGGCGATCCGCTCGGGCGCGACGCCGGCCTGCTGCCACAGGGCGCGACAGGCCTCGGCCAGGCCCTGCCAGTACGACTCCGCCTCCTTCTCCGCCCAGCCCGGCTGCGGCGAGCCGAACGGCGGCTCGAACGGCACTTGCGCGCGGCCGTGCATCTTGCCGTCGCGGTCGAAGGCGAGGGCGCGCACGCTCTGCGTGCCGACGTCGATGGCGAGCAGCAGGTCTTTCGTCATGGGCGAATGCTGTGTGCGGGCGGCGCGTGCCGTGCAGCCCATTGCGCACGATAGCGCGCCGCTTCGTCTGCCCAGCGAGGCCCGCGCCAGCCGAGATCCTCGCGGCACGGTCCCTCGAGCAGCGGCAGCAACGACTCGCCGCCACGTGCCGCCACCAGGCCGAGCCGGGTGCGGCGCAGCAGCAGGTCGTCGAGGCGGCGCACCTGCTCCTTGCGCATCGACCAGCGCAGTTCGGCCAGGCTGTAAGGCGTACCCGCCAACGGTGCCTGCTCCTCGACCGGCCGCGCCGCAACCCACGCTGCGCCGGCGATGCCCAGCCGTCCTTGCAGTCGCGTCGCGACCTGCACCAGCGACGGCACGGGCTCGGGCGCCATCCGCACGCCCTGGCGCTCGACCTCGCGCAGCACCTCGGCGGCCGTGGCGCGATGCGTCGTCAGCTTGCCGCCGGTGATGCCGACGAGGCCGGGCCGCGTCCACAGCGCCGAGTCGCGGCCCATCGACGACGGCGGCAGGTGTGCCTCGCCCGGCGGCACGACGATCGCGCGCAGCCCGGCGAAGGCGGAGAGCGCCTGTGCGGCGTCGAGGCGCAGCTGCGGGAACGGCAGGCGCAACGCCTCGACCAGGTATTCCGCCTCCGCGGGCGAGATCGTCGCCGGCACCTCGGCGACCGGATGGTCGATGTCGGTCGTGCCGACCAGCACCGCGCCTTCCCAGACGTGGGCGAACACCGGCCGCCGGTCGCGCGGGTGCAGCCAGGCGAGGCCGCTGCGCAGCGGCACCGTCTCGCGCGCGAACACGAGGTGGCTGCCGCGCAGCGGCCGCAAGGTCGGTGCGCCCGGGGCCGCGCCGGCCCAGACGCCGGCGGCGTGCACGGTCACCGTGGCCGTCACGTCGGCACGCGTGCCGTCGAGCCGGTCTTCGAGACGCGCGCCGGTGACGCGGCCGGCGCGCTCGATCAGGCTCGCCTCGACATGGTTGAGGGCACGCGTACCCCGCTCGACGGCGTCGAAGATCAGGCGCAGCACCAGCCGGGCGTCGTCGACGACGCCGTCACGGAATGCGATCGCCGCGCGCAGGCGGTCGCGGCCGAGCGCCGGCTCGAGCGCGAGCGCTTCCGCCGGCGCGATGCGCCGCGCGGTAGCGTGGCCGGCCATGCGATCGGCGATCCAGAAGGCGACGCCGAGGGCCAGGCGCCCGGGGCGCGTGCCCTCGTGGATCGGCATCACGAACGGCTGCGGCTCGACCAGCCCGGGTCGCTCGCGCAGCAGCCGCTCGCGCTCGCGCACCGACTCGAGCGTCATCCGCCACTGCCCCGACTTCAGGTAGCGCATGCCGCCGTGGATCAGCTTCGACGACCACGAGGAGGTGCCGCCGGCGAAGTCGCTCCGGTCCACGAGCAGCGCCTTAAGCCCCCGCCGACTTGCCGCATGCAGCACCGCGGCGCCCGTGATGCCGCCGCCGACGATCAGCAGGTCGTAGTGCGGATCGACGTTCACGTCACACCGTCGACGCCGCGGCCGGGTCGGGCCAGAGCTTGCCCGGATTCATCATCGCACCCGGATCGAGCTCGCGGGCCGTGGCCCGCAGCAGCGCCATGCCGAGCTCGCCTTTCTCGGCCGCGAGGTAAGGCGCATGGTCGACGCCGACGCCGTGCTGGTGGCTGATCGTGCCGCCGCCGGCAACCACCGCTTGCGACACCGCCGTCTTGAGGCGCCGCCAGCGCTCGAGGTTGGCGTCGGGATCGGCGGCCAGGCGATAGACGAAGGTCGAGTAGACGCTGCAGCCCTGGCGGTAGACGTGCGAGAGGTGGGTGAAGACGTGGACGCGCTCGCCTTCGGCGACGAGCGCGGCCCGGCCGGCACCTTCGATCGCCGCGAGCATTGCCGACGCATCGGTCCAGGGCACGCAGGTCTCCATCGTCTCGACCGCGAGGCCCGCGTCCCACAGGCTGTTGCGCAGGTACGGGCCGCGGAAGCGGTTCTTCGCCCAGGCGCGGCCGATCGCCGTGCCGACGGCGACGCCGCGCTGCGCCGCCGCGATCTCGCCAAGGGCCGCTCGCGCCTGCCGCGCCTCCCGCTCGCTGCCGGTGACGCCGGCGAGCAGCATGCAGGCGCCGGCGTCGACGCCACGCCAGCGCAGGTAGCGCTTCAGCCAGGTGAGCGCGCCGTCGTGGCCTTCGACCATCGCCAGCTGGGTCTCGGTCTCGACCGCATTGGCGTAACGCAGCATCGACAGCGCCACGCCGGACTGCGCCAAATCGCGCGTCGCCGCGAGTCCGGCATCCCAATGCGGAAAGAAGAAGGCCTGGAAGCACTCGTGCACGGCCCGCGGCCGGACGCGCAGCGTCACCTCGGTGAGGAGGCCGAGCCGGCCCTCGCTGCCGAGCACCGCCTCGCGCAGGTCGGGCCCGGCGCTGGACGCGGGCAGGCCGCCGACCGCGAGCTCGCCGCGCGGCGTCGCCAGCCTGCCGCCATGGAAAAGCTGCTCGATCCGGCCGTAGCGCAGCGATTGCTGTCCCGACGAGCGGGTCACGACCCAGCCGCCGGCGGTCGAAAACTCGAACGACTGCGGGTAGTGGCCGAGCGTCATGCCGTGCGCCGCCAGCGCCGTCTCGATCGCCGGGCCGGGCGCGCCGGCGCCGAAGCGCGCGGTCAGATTCGTGGCGTCGATCGCCTGCAGCGCCACCAGCCGCTCGAGCGAGATGTTGAGCACCGGCCGGTCGCCCTCGGGCACATGCAGGTGGCCGACGACGCTGGTACCGCCGCCATAGGGAATGACGATCGCGCCGAGCCGCTTCGCCTCCGCCAGTGCAGCGGCGGCCTCGTCGTGCGACGCCGGCAGGGCGACGCCGTCGGCGACGCGGCCGATGCGGCCGCTGCGCAGCGCGATCCAGTCGGGCAGGCTCTGGCCGAAGGCATGATCGAGGCGCAGGGCAGGGTCGGTGTCGAACGCAGTCGCTGCCGGCAATCGGCCGGGCCGTACCGCCTGCAATGCCGCTTCGCGCGAGGCGCTGGGCGCGGGCACGGCGATGCCGATGCGCTCGGCGAGAAAGCCGTGGGCACGCTCCGACAGCGGGGCGTCCTCGGCGTCGCTGCCCCAGCCGTTCCAGCGACGGGCCATCAGGCCGGCGCGCGCAACCTGCGATCGAACAGGCTGAACAGGCGCTCCCAGTGGCGCTCCGCTGCAGCCCGGTCGTAGGCATGCGGGCGCAGCGGGAAGACGAAGCCGTGCTCCACGCCCGGGTACCACTCCAGGCGGTACGGCGTGCCGGCGTCGCGCAACGCCGACTCCAGCTTCTCGACGTCGGCCGGCGGCGCCCACTTGTCGATCTCGGCGCAGGCGAAGTAGCTTTCGCAGCGGATCTTCGGCGGCAGGCGGTGCGGCGAGTCCGGCTTGTCGGTGACCATGTTGGCGCCGTGGATCGAGGCGATGCAGGCAAGCCGCTCCGGCCGCTCCGCCGCTGCCCACATCACGAACGGCCCGCTCATGCAGTAGCCGACCGCGCCGACGCGACGGCCGTCGGCGGCGGGGCTGGCGTCGACGAAGCGCAGCATCGCGTCGGTGTCGCACAGGGTGGTAGCGGCATCGAGCGTCGCCATCAGCGAGAACATGTGCGCCATCGCCGTCTCGGTGCGCTCGGTCAGCCAGAAGTCGCGCGAGACGCGGTAGTAGAGGTTGGGCAGGACCACGAAGTAGCCGACCGAAGCGAGGCGCCGCGCCATGTCGCGCAGCTCCTCGCGATAGCCGGGGGCGTCCATGTAGAACAGCACGACCGGGAACGGGCCGCCCTCTTCGGGATGGACGACGAAGCTGTTCATGGCGCCGTCGGCGGTGGCGATGTCGATGTGCTGTTCGATCAAGTCGTACTCCGTCGGAGAGGTCAGGCCAGCAAGGACTTCAGCTTGGCGCTGCTGAAGGGAACGCTGGAGACTGCCACAGGCGGCCGCCGGCATCAATGCCGGGCGCGGCGGATCGCCCCGGGGCAGGCGCGGAGGTAGCATGCGGGCCCTGCCGACGCCGCGGCCCGCCTGCGTCGTCGGCGAGGCTCCATGACACCGACCGACCCGGACCGCTCCGTCGACGACGCGCCGCCACGGCGCCGGGCCATCGCCGCCGCATTGGTCGCCGGGATCGCATGGCCGCCGTGCATCGTCGCCCTCGCGCAGGACGCCTATCCGAGCCGGCCGGTCAAGATCATCGCGCCGCAGGCTCCGGGTGGCGGCGTCGATCTCGTCGCGCGGGTGATCGCCGAACGGCTTCGCCTCGCGCTCGGGCAGCCGTTCCTGATCGAGAACGTGGCCGGTGCCGGCGGCTCGATCGCGACCCAGACCACGGCGCGTGCCCGTCCCGACGGCTACACGTTGATGATCGGCTACGTCGCGACCCACGCCACCACCCCGGCCGTCAAGCGCCGGCCCGGCTACGACGCGATCAAGGACTTCACGCCGGTCGCGATGATCGGCGGCACGCCGAACCTCCTGGTCGTCGCGCGCGGCGTGCCGGTCGCCACGCTGAGGGAGTTCATCGACTACGCGAAGGCCAACCCGGGCAAGGTGGACTACGGCACCTCCGGCGTCGGCACGCTGAACCACCTGGTGATGGAGCAGTTCAAGCATGCCTCGGGCGTGCCGAGCATGGCGGTGCCCTACCGCAGCATCGGCCAGGCGTTCACCGATGCCGCCGGCGGACAGATCCAGGTGGTGTTCCCCGGCCTTGCGGCGGCGATGCCGTTCGTGCGCTCGGGTGCCTTCAGACCGCTGGCCGTCACCGGCGCACGACGCCACCCGCTGCTGCCTGAGGTGCCGACCTTCAAGGAGTCGGGCTTCGACGGCTTCGAAGGTGTCACCTGGTACGGCATCGTCGGCCCGGCCGGGCTGCCGGAGGCGATCGTGCGGCGCCTGCATGCGGAAGTCGTCAAGGCGCTCGCGGCGCCCGATCTGCGCGAGTCGTTCGCGGCCCAGGCGATCGACGTGATGCCGATGACGACAGCGCAGTTCGGCCAGTACATCGCCGCCGAGATCGCGCACTGGACAGCGGTCGCGCGGGCCAGCAAGATCGAAGGCGACTAGCCCGCCCCCCTGCCATGACCCTGCCCTCGATCTCCGTCTCGCAGCGCCTCGCCGCCGCGTTCGCCGGTCAGGCCTCGGCGCTGCCGCCGGCCGTCGCGCAACTGTGCGATGCGCTGCTGATGGACGTGACGGGCCTGTGCGTGGCCGCGCGACACAGCGACTACATGCGGGCCGCGCTGCAGGCGAGCGCGGAACCCGGAACCTGCACCGCCATCGGCCATGCCGGCAGCTTCAACGTGGCGACGGCGGCGCTGTGCAACGGCACGGCCGCGCATGGCGAGGACTACGACGACACCTTCGAGGGGGGTCCGGTGCATGCCGGCGCCGTGATCGTCCCGGCCGTGCTCGCCGCGGCCGAGGCGCACGGCCTGAGCGGCGCCGACATCGAGCGCGGCATCGCCGTCGGCTGCGAGCTGATGTGCCGCCTGTGCCTGGTGGCGCCCAAGCGCGTGCATCAGGCGGGCTTTCACCCGACCGCCGTATTCGGTGCGCTGGGTGCGGCCGCCGGCGTCGCCTCGGCGATGCGGCTGGACCCCGGCGCCTGGTGTCATGCCCTGGGCATCGCCGGCAGCATGGCGTCGGGAATCATCGAGTACCTCGCCGAAGGCGCGTGGACCAAGCGCATGCACCCGGGCTGGGCGGCGCAGGCGGGCTATCGCGCCGCGCGCCTGGCGCAGGCCGGATTCACCGGACCGCGTACGCTGTTCGATGGCGAGCACGGCTTCTTCCATGCCTTCGCCAACAGCGACGGCTGCGATTTCAGCGCCATGCTCGAGGGCGCGGGCCGCGACTGGCTGTGCAGCGACATCGCGTTCAAGCCCTATGCCTGCGGCACCATGGCCCATCCCTACATCGATTGCGCGCGCCGTCTGGTCGGCGAAGGCCTGGACCCGGACGACGTGGCGGGCATCGAGTGCAAGACCGCCGAAGGCATCGTCCATCGGCTGTGGGAACCGCTCCAGGCCAAGCAGAACCCGCCCAACGGCTATGCCGCGAAGTTCAGCATCCCCTACGCCATCGCCGTCGGCCTGCTGCGCGGCGACGCCGGTCTCGGCGACTACGAGGAGGCGGTCGTGCACGACCCGGCCGTGCGTCGGCTGGCGGGAAAGGTGCGCTATGTCATCGACCCGGACAACCCGTATCCGCGCCGGTTCACCGGCCATCTGCGCGTGACCCTGCACAACGGCGAGGTTCGCGAGGCGAGCCAGGGGCACTTTCGCGGCGGCCGCGACGAGCCGATGTCGCCGGCGACGCTCGAGTCGAAGTTTGTCGCCAACTGCGCTTACGGCGGCTGGGACGAGCAGCGCGCGCGACGCGCGCTCGACGTCCTGCGTGGCCTGCGCGCAGCCCCCCGCGTGGCGCTGGACGCGCTGCGCGGCTAGGCCGTCGGTGCGGAGATGCCGATGGACGCTGCACCGCTGAAGGGTCGCGTCGCCCTGGTCACCGGTGGCGGGCGCAACATCGGGCGCGCCATCGCGCTCGCATTGGCCGACGCGGGCGCGCAGGTCGCGGTCAACGTGCGCGCAAGCCGGCAGGAGGGCCAGGCCGTGGTCGACGACATCCTCGCCCGCGGCGGCGACGCCCTGCTGGTCCTCGCCGACGTGACCCAGCGCGTCCAGGTCGACGCCATGATCGCGGCGATCGCGCAGCGTTTCGGCCGCCTGGACATCCTCGTCAACAACGCGGCGATCCGCCTGGAGGCGCCCTTCGACGAGCTGCGCTACGCCGACTGGCAGGCGACCCACGCGGTCTGCGTCGACGGCGCGTTCCATTGCACGCAGTCGGCGTTGCCGCACCTGCGCCGCAGCGGCGCCGGCAGCGTGATCAACATCGGCGGCATGACGGCGCACACGGGCGCGACCCACCGCGCCCACGTGGTCTCGGCCAAGGCTGCGCTCGGCGGCCTCACGCGAGCGCTGGCGCACGAACTGGCCCGGTCGGCGATCACCGTCAACTGCGTGTCGCCCGGGCTGATCGATACGGTGCGACAGGCCGCCAGCGCGAGCGCACAGCCGGCGCACCGCGCCCATCATCAGGCGCCGCTCGGGCGGCGCGGCCGGGCCGACGAGGTCGCCGGCGCCGTGGTGTGGCTGGCGGGGCCGGGCGCGCGCTTCGTGACCGGCCAGACGCTGCACGTGAACGGCGGCGCCTACCTCGGCTGATCCGTCGCGGCCTGTCTCCGCGGCGGCGACGGCAGGCCCGCGCGAAGGCAGGCCTCAAGTGACGCGGGCGCTCCCACCCAAGGTGTGGAGCGCCCGCGGGTCTGGCTACAGAACCAGCTACAACACGTAGGGATCCGTACCGGACCGTGAGATTAGAAACATATCACCCCCTTTCGCAGTTGCCACGAGGACCATTAGGGTAGTCGCTTTGCGGCGAGAGCGGTGCGACTCCTCGTTGCGCGTTGGTTTTCGGCCCGTCGCGGGCGGTGCTCGAACCACCCCCCTCTCGCGGCTGCACGGGCCTTGGCGCTTAAGATGGTTCGTTCATCGGGGCCGGAAGAGCCGACCGTCGGGCGATCGTCGTCGTTTCGCCGAGGTGGCTCGCCTCTTGCTGTGTGGCTCGCCTCTTGACCGGCGCTGAGGAAAGAAGACGAATGAAGGCAGACTGGGCTACCGCTGCGACCGACCGCGCCGCGGCGCAAGGAAGCGAACGCAGTCTTTGGGCCGGCTCCCGCTGGGTGCGTGCCTGCGTCTGGCTGTTGCTGGCGACGGGGCTCGCCGCGCGCCTTTCGCCGTTGCTGGACGTCCAGGGCCGCCTGTACTGGATGTTCCTGTCGGAAGACGGCTACCTGATGCAGACGATTGCCCGCAACATGGCCCTCGGCCTGGGCATGAGCACGGCCCACGGCACGATACCGACCAACGGCGTGCAGCCGCTGGCCACCTTCCTCTATGCCGGCCTGCATGCGCTCGCCGGCGGATCGAAGATGCTGGCGATCGGCTACGTCACGGTGTTCGCCACCGCCGTGTCGGCGGCCGCCGCCTGGGGCTTGTGGCGGCTCGGGCAATCGGTGCTGCGCGACCTGCCGTACGCCCGCGACATCGCCCTGCTCGCGGCGGTCTCGTGGTTCGCCAGCCCGGCGATCATTGCCCACAGCATGAACGGCCTGGAAACCGCGGTGTACTACCTGGCGATCACGATCGCGCTGCTCTACTACTTCTCGCTCGATCTGTCGGCCGCATTTCCGATGCGTGCCGGCCGGCGCGTCGCCCTCGGATTGCTGCTCGGCGTCGCCTTCCTGGCGCGCAACGATGCGGTGTTCTTCATCGCGGCCGTGCTCGCCGCGCACGTGCTGCTGGGCGGCGCCTCCGCGGGCGGGGGCTGGGGCCGGCGTGCCGGCGATGCGGCGGTGGCGGGCGGCCTGAGCCTGGTCGTCGCTTCGCCCTGGCTGATCTACAACAAGCTGATGTTCGGATCGGTGGTGCCCATCAGCGGCCTCGCCGAGTCGCATTCGGCGGGCCTCGGTGCCAACCTGCGCATGATCCCGGCCAACCTGGTCGAGGCCTCCCTGCTCTACGTGCCCATACCGCGGGCGCTGGAAACCGTGTGGCCGGTAATCGTCGTCGCGCTCGTGGTTCTCGCCGGCCTGGGATGGGCGGCCTGGTCGCTGGTCGCACGCCGCAGCCTCCGCGGTGCCCGGTTCTGCGTCATCACCCTCGTCTTCTCCGCCTTCGTCGCCGGCTACTACGGTCTCTTCTTCGGCGCGGCGTGGTTCGTCTCGCGCTACCTGTCCGCGTTGTCGCCCCTGCTGTGGCTGTTGACCATCGCGAGTGTCTACCTGTTGCTCGCCGGCCTCTTGCGCGACCGCCGCGTGTTCATGGCCGCGGGTGCCGCTCTCACTTCGTTGCTGTTCCTCGTCGCCGCGGGACTTGCCGTGCTCCAATTCCGAGGGGGCAAATCGGGCGGCCATCGGCAGGTGGTCGACTGGGTGCAGAAGAACGTCGACGAGCGCCAATGGGTCGGCGCCATCCAGACCGGCACGCTCGGCTACTTTCACGACCGCACGATCAATCTAGACGGCAAGGTCAACCCGAAGGCCCTGCGTGCCCGGATCGCAAGCGGGGGGGTGCACAACTACGTCCTGGACGAAACGCCGATCAACTACCTGGTCGACTGGGTCGGCATCGCGAGCTGGGTCTCGACGGCACCCGATCCCCGCTTCGGGGAGGCCTTCGAGGTGGTGGTCGACGACAAGGCTGCAAACCTCGGCGTCCTTAGACGCCGCGTGCCCGTCGCTGCGCCATAGCCCATGCCGCGCAACGTCCAACCCGCCGAGCCCGCGGCCAGCGACAGCGCGCGCAGTCTCTGGGTTCGCCGGCGCTGGTTCCTGGTTGCGGTTGCGGCGACGTACATCGTCTGCGGCGTGATCGCCTTTCGCCTGCTCGACCGCAGCACGCTGGAACGGGCTCTGTCCCTGCCGTTGACGATGGTCGCGGCGCTGCTGGGGCTGTCGCTCGTCAACTACCTGGTTCGCGCGTGGCGCTGGCTGGTGCTGTCCAGCTTCCTGGGATTCAAGGTACCGCCTCTGCGCAACGTCCTGTACTACCTGGCCGGCTACGCGCTCACGTCCACGCCGGGCAAGGCCGGAGAGGCCGTGCGCCTGTGGTTCCTGAAAGCCGGCCATGGCGTGCCGTATGACCGTTCGATGGCGATCATGCTTGCCGATCGGGCGCTGGACATGTGGGCCGTGGGGATCCTCGTGCTGGTGTGCTTCGCCGACTTCTCGCGCCACCTCGGGCAGGGCCTTGCCGTGGTCGCGATCATCGTCGCGATGTCCGTGCCCATCGTCTTTCCGCGCCTGTTCATGCCGCTCCTGGGCCTGGGCCTTCGGCTGGCGCCGAAACGCCGCCGGTTCTGGGTCAAGGTACGCCGCGCGATGCGTTCGATGGCCGAACTGAGCCATTGGCGCACATACGGCCTGACCCTGGTGCCCAGCGTGGCGGGCTGGGCGGCGGAAGGGCTCGCGCTGTACGTGCTGCTGCGCTACTTCGGCGCCGACGTGAGCCCGGCCGACGCGATCTTCGTGTTTTCGTTCAGCATGATCGTCGGCGCCGGCAGCATGCTGCCCGGCGGATTGGGAAGCACCGAGGTGACGGCAGTGGTGCTGCTGCGGGCGCTCGGCGTGGACTTCGACGCCGCGGTGGTCTCCACCGCGCTGGTGCGCGTCACGACCTTCTGGTTCGCGGTGGGCATCGGCGTGGGCCTGCTGCCGGCCGCCATCCGGGCAGCGTCCCGGTCGGGCGAGATCCGGCTGGCCGCCCAGCCACGCGGCTCACCATGAGCCGCTGGGCGGAACGCGAACTGAGCGGCTGGGGCCGCGTGCACAGGGCACGCTGCCTGGCCGCCCGGCCGGAGCGGCAGACCGACTTGGCGGCAGTCTTCCCGAGCGAGGGCCCCCTGCTCGCATTCGGCGCCGGACGGAGCTATGGCGACGTCGCGCTGAACAGCGGCGGCCGAGCCGTCATCACCACGCGGCTGGACCGTCTGCTTTCCTTCGACCGGGACACGGGCCTGCTCATCGCGGAGCCGGGAGTCACTTTCGGCACCCTGTTCGCCACCTTCCTGCCGCTGGGCTTCGCCCCGCCGGTAGCGCCCGGGACCGGATTCGCCACCCTGGGCGGCGGCGTCGCGAACGACGTGCACGGCAAGAACCACCATGTCCGGGGCAGCTTCGGCCAGCATCTCGAATGGATCGATCTGCGCCTGCCGAACGGCGAAAGCCGGCGACTCACGCGCGCAGACGACAGCCCGCTCTGGCGGGCGACGCTCGGTGGCCTGGGGCTGACGGGAATGATCGAGCGCGTGGCGCTGCGCCTCGAGCGAGTGCCTTCGAACGCCCTCGTCGTGCGCAAGCGCCGGATCCGGGACCTCGACGAGTTCCTGGCCGAGTTCCAGGCCAGTTCGCAGGCCGAGTACGTGGTCGGCTGGATCGACGCGCTGGCCCGCGGGCCGCATCTCGGCCGGGGCATCCTGGAGACGGCCGCACGCGCCGAGCGAAGCCTGGACTCCGCCGCCGCGGGATCGCGCCGCGTGCCGTTCGACCTTCCGTCGTTCGCCCTCGGCCACGCGACCGTTCGCGCGTTCAACGCCGTCTACCGGCGCCATGTGCCCGCGGGAGGTACCGAGGGCACGATGCACTACGCGAAGTTCCTGTTTCCGCTGGACGCCATCCACGAGTGGAACCGCATCTACGGCCGGCGGGGCTTCCATCAGTTCCAGTGTCTGGTGCCGTTCGAGGGGGGCGCAGGCGCACTGCGGCAATTGCTCGAGAGCATCGCGCAGTCGGGCCGAGGCTCGTTCCTGGCGGTGCTGAAGGCGATGGGCGAGCGCGGGGCCGGCTATCTGTCGTTCCCCGCCCCGGGCTACACGCTGGCGCTGGACTTCCCGAACGCGCCCGGCGTCAGCGAATTGCTGGCCCGGCTCGAGCGCATCACCGCAGACCACGGCGGGCGTGTCTACCTGGCCAAGGATGCGACGCTCCCCCCCGAGCTGCTGCCGGCGATGTACCCCGATCTGGACCGCTACCGCGCGGTGCTGGACGAGATCGATCCGCACGGCCGGCTGAGCTCCGACATGGCGCGGCGCCTGGCGATCCGAAGGCCCGCGACATGACCGAGCACTGGCTCATCCTCGGCGCGTCGTCGTCGATCGCGCGTGCGTTCGCGCGCGAGGTGAGTCGCCGTGGTGCGGCGTTGACGCTGGTGGGCCGCGAGGCCGCCGACCTCGACGCCACCGCGGCCGATGCGCAGCTTCGTGGAGCCGCCAGTGCGCGGGTGCTGCCGTGCGATGCCGCCGACGCGGCGTCGCGGGCGGCCTTCCTGCCGCAGGCAGCGCTCGCGGGAACGGTGCTCAACGTGTTCCTCGCCATCGGCAGCATGCCCGACCAGGACGCGATGGACAACGACCCCGAGCTGCTGATCGGGATGATCGATGCCAACTACAGCGGCCCGGTCGCCCTGCTGCAAGGCCTGGCCGGGAGCTTCGAGGCCCAGCGGGGCGGACGCGTCGTCATCGTCGGGTCGGTCGCCGGGGACCGCGGTCGCCGCAAGAACTATCTCTACGGTTCCGCCAAGGCCGGGCTGGCGCGATACGCCGAAGGCTTGCGTGCCCGCCTTCACCCGGCGGGTGCCACGGTCACCCTGGTCAAGCCCGGCTTCGTGGACACGGCGATGACCTGGGGCGTTCCCGGCATGTTCCTGGTGGCCACTCCCGAATCGTGTGCGCGGACGATGCTGCGGGCCGCGGACCGTGGCGCGGCCACCGTGTACGTGCCGTTCTTCTGGCGCTACATCATGCTCATCATCCAGCACATCCCGGCCCAGGTGATGAAGAAGCTGAAGTTCTAGCCGTCGGCCGAATCGTCCGTGCGGCTCAACGCCGGCGCAGCAACCGCGGCACGATGAAGCGCAGCGCCACCCCGACCGCCAGGCCGATGCCGAGGTTGCGCCACGCCGGCTCCGTCTTCTTCCGCGGCCGCGGCCGCGGCACGATCGGCCGCGGCGCCAGCGCCACCGGCGGCGGCGGCGGTACCGGCGCCTCCTCGCTGCGCGAAGGCAGGTCGGAATCGCGCGCCTCCTTCGCACTCTCGCTGAGCGAGCGCATCGAGCCGAAGGTGCGGGCGTAGACCCAGGTGAACTCCGCACCCATGAGAAAGATCTGCGCCGAGTAGTAGACCCAGATGAAGATCACCACCAGCGAGCCGGCAGCGCCGAAGCCCGAGGCGACGCCGCTCTTGCCGATGTACAGGCCGATCAGGAACTTGCCGACGCTGAACAGCGCCGCGGTGACGACGGCGCCGAGCCAGACGTCGTGCCAGCGCACCTGCACCCGCGGCATCAGCTTGTAGATCATCGCGAACACGCCGGCGGTCATCAGGAAACCGATCAGCAGGTTCACCACCTGGGCGACCGTCTCCCAGCCGCCGAAGAAGCCGTCCCACCACTTGCCAAGGGCGGAGATCGCCGCGCTCAGCACCAGCGAGACCATCAGCAGGAAGGCGATGCCGAGGATCATGCCGAACGACAGCAGCCGGGCGCGCAGCAGCTTCCACCAGCCGGCCGAGCGCTCGCGCGCCGGTGCCCGCCAGATGCGGTCGAGCGCATCCTGCAACTCGCCGAAGACGCTGGTGGCGCCGACCAGCAGGAGGACGACGCCGATCGTCGTCGCGGCGATGCCCTCGGCCGGCTTGTTGACGCTCGCCAGCAGGCCCTCGATCGCCTTCGCGGCATCCGCGCCCATGAGCTGCGCCACCTGGCCGAAGATCTCGCCGCGGGCCGCCTGCTCGCCGAACGCCAGGCCGGCGATCGAGATCACCATCAGGAGCAATGGCGCCAGCGAAAAGACGGTGTAGTACGACAGCGCCGCGCCCATGCTCGGCGCGTAGTCGTCGATCCAGGCCGAGGCCGCACCCTTGACGAGCTGCCACCACTGGGCCGGCGTCCCCCGCGTCGCCTTGGCGGCGACCTTGGCAACCTCCCCCATGCCTGCCTCAGGCAGGAATGCGCAGCATCTGCCCCGGGTAGATCTTGTTCGGGTCCTTGAGCATCGGCTTGTTCGCCTCGAAGATCTTCATGTAGGCGTTGGCGTCGCCGTACGCTTCCTTGGCGATCTTGGAGAGCGTGTCGCCCGACTTGACCGTGTGGTACTTCGATTCGGGCTCGGCCGGCGCGGCGACGGTGAGCATGTCGTTGACCTTGGCGACCGAGGCGACGTTGCCGCAGCAGAGGACGATCTTCTCCTTGGTCTCCTGGTCGGGTGCGACACCGCTGACGGTGACGGTCTGGGTCGCGCCGTCGTAGCCGACGTTGAGGCCGTCGGCCTGGAGGCCCTGGGAGGCGATGTACTTCTCGATCGCCGCGCCGGCGGTCGCGTTGAGCTGGGCGACGTCGGGCTGGGCCGCGACCGGTGCCGTCGCGGATGCTTCGGCCTGGGGATGCTTGAACAGCTTTTCCCCGGCCTCCTTGATGAAACTGATCAGGCTCATGACGGTCCTTCTTGCGGTGGTACGCCGCCGATTCTCGAAGGGGGTCGCTCGCCGCCTTGCCGGCCCAGCCGCCGCGCCGACGTAGGCCAACGCCTCATCGCACGCCGGCGGCGATCAGCAGGTCGGTGAGGCTCCTGGCGTTGCGCTGGCCCTGGTCTTCCATGTTGTTGTTGAAGATCACGTGCGTCTGCATCGCCGTCAGCGCCAGTTGCTGGATCCGCGGCACCATGTCGCGGAGCTCGCCGTCCGGATAGTCGTAGTTGAAGCGGTCCGAGGCCGAGGTCTGGCCCTTGACGTTCCAGGTGGCGCGGTTGCGGCCGTGCAGGCGCAGCAGGGCATAGCGCGGATGCGTCGCCTCCCAGAGGGCGGGCACGCTGTTCGAGAAGCCCTGCGGTCCGTCGACCACGGTGTGGGCGACGCCGAGCTGGCGCAGGAAGGCGATCGTCTCCTGCTGCTGCGCCTTCCCCTCGAACCAGGTGCCGTGACGGAATTCGACGCCGACATCGAAGCCGCTCATGCGCTGGACGCAGTGCTCGACCTGAGCCCGTCCTGGCGCGCCGGCCACGACCCAGGGCGGGAACTGGAAATGCACCAGACCGAGCCGACCGGCGGCCTGGAGCGGCAGCAGGCACTCGCGGAAGCGCTTCCAGAGCTCGTCGATCAGCTCGCTCGGCAGGTCGCGGTAGAAGAAGCGCTGCGGCAGCGACCCGCCCATCGCCAGCTGCAGGTCCTTGTGCAGCACGTGCGGCTCGGTCTGGTGGCCGGTGAAGAGGCGAAACGCCTTGACGTTCATGACGAAGCCCTCGGGCGTGCGCTCGGCCCAGAGCTGCGAGGTCGCCGGCGCCGGCATCGCGTAGTAGCTCGAATCCACCTCGACGATGGGGAACTGCGAGGCGTAGTAGCGCAGCCGCCCTTCCGCCGTCTTCGCCCCGGGCGGGTAGAAGCGGCCGCAGGCGATCAGCGTCTTGTCGGTCCAGGACGCGGTGCCGACGAGGACGGTCATGCGCTCGAGGGCACGGCGCGCCGGCCGATCCAGCCGCTGGTTCGCGCCAGCAGGAACAGGGCGATCGAGATGTTGAGCGCGTTCCAGGCGATGCCGTTGAGGAAGGCGGCGTGGTACGAGCCGGTCAGGTCGAACACCTTGCCCGACATCCAGCCGCCGAGCGCCATGCCGAACAGGGTGAACATCAGCACCGTGCCGACCCGCGCCCCGGCCTCCGCGGGCGGGAAGTACTCGCGGATGATGATCGCGTAGGCGGGCACGATGCCGCCCTGGAACAGGCCGAACAGGGCCGAGATCACGTACAGCGACACCAGTGAATCGAAGGGCAGGAAGAGCAGCAGCGCCAGGCCCTGCAGCACCGAGCCGAGGAGGAGCGTGCGCAGGCCGCCGATGCGGTCGCAGATCGCGCCGGAGACCAGCCGGCTGACGATGCCGGCGCCGAGCATCAGCGACAGCATCTGCGCGCCCTGCGCCGCGCCGTAACCCAGGTCGCCGCAGTAGGCGACGATGTGCACCTGCGGCATCGACATCGCGACGCAGCAAGCGACGCCGGCGACGCAGAGCAGCGCCTGGGCCGAGTTCATCGACAGGCCGAAGGGGCGCAGCGACGGCGTGCCGGCGCCGGCCCGGGCCTCGACCGCCGCCAGCACCGGAGGCCGGGGGCGCATCAGGAGGGCGAGCAGCGGCATGGTCGCGGCACAGAAGACCCCCATGCCGATGTAGGTCTGGCGCCAGCCGACGGTCTCGACGAAGTGCTGGACGATCGGCGGCCAGACCGCGCCGGCGAGGTAGTTGCCGCTGGCGCAGATCGCGACCGCGGTGCCGCGCCGCTTTACGAACCAGAGCGAGGTGTCGGCGACCAGCGGCGCGAAGGTCGCCGAGCTCCCGGCGAGGCCGAGCAGCAGGCCGTGGACGATCGCGAAGGCGAGGATGCCTCCGCTCAGGCCGGCGAGGACGAAGCCGGCGGCCAGGCCGACCGAGCCGATCAGGATCGGCAGCATCACGCCGCGCCGGTCGGCCAGACGGCCCATGAGGATGCCGCCGATGCCGAAGCCGACCATGAGCAGCGTGTAGGGCAGCGCGGCGTCGGCGCGGGCGACGCCGAACTCCTTCTGCACCGAAGGCAGGACGACGGAGACGACGTACATCGCGCCGCTGCCGATCGTCATCAGCGCCAGGGCGACGGTCAGGCGGATCCAGGCCTGTCGGGAATCGGCAAGGGCAGGAGCGGTCATGGGGGTCCGGAAGGAAAGGCGGCGGCCATTCTGAACCTCATCCGCGGGGGTCCGCAGCGTGCCTTTTTCGTGGCGCGGCGCAAGGCGCAGCGCTACCATGAGGGCGTGCCATCCGCCGCCGGTGCGCAAGGCTCCCGTGCTCGAGAAACTCTTCCCCGCGATCGTCGTCGCCGCCTGCCTGGTGCTGCTGCTGCGGCTGGTTCTTGGCGAGCGCCGGCGGCACCGGTTCGACCGCACCATCGCCCGCTGGAGCCGCACGGCGAGCTCCCGGATCCAGGGAATGTTCACCTGGAACGCCAGCCGGCGTCGCGCCCGGCGCGCTGCCGAGGAGGCGATCCGCCGCGCCCGCGAGGGCGGCGAATGGGACGGCAACGTCTACCGGCCCCGGTCCTTCAAAAAGAAGGACAAGGACCGCAAGATCCACTGACCGCCGGCGCCGGTCGCGGCGGTCCGGCCCGCGCGCTCAGCGGCGCAGCTCCTGGTTGAAGAAGGCGAGCATGCGCTGCCAGGCGAGCTTGGCGGCATTGGCGTCGTAGCGCGGCGTGGTGTCGTTGTTGAACCCATGCTGCGTGCCGGGATAGCGGAACGCGGCGTAGCGCACCCCGGCCGCCTTGAGGGCGGCGTCGTAGGCGGGCCAGGTGGCGTTGATGCGCTCGTCCTCGTCGGCAAACATCGGCAGCACCGCCGCCTTGATCTTCGGCACCTGGTCGATCGCCGGTGCCTGTCCGTAGAAGGGGACGATGGCGTTGAGGTCGGGCAGGCGGGTCGCCAGTGTGTTGACCATGCCGCCGCCCCAGCAGAAGCCGACCGCGCCGAGCTTGCCGTTGCCGCCGGGCACGCCCTTCAGGTACTCCGCGGCGGCGACGAAGTCTTCGCGTGTCTTGGCCTGGTCGAGCTTGGCAAAGAGGTCGCGCGCCTGGTCCTCGTTGCCCGGATAGCCGCCGAACGTGAACAGGGCGTCGGGGGCAAAGGCGATGAAGTTGTCGAGCGCGAGCCGGCGGGCGATGTCCTCGATGTGCGGATTGAGGCCGCGGTTCTCGTGCACTACCAGCACCAGCGGCAGGCGGGTCGGGGCGCCGCCGGAAGGCGGCGCGCTCGCCGGCCGCACCAAGTAGCCGCGGCCGGTGCCGTAGCCCTGGGGCGACGGGAAATCGACCGTCTCGGCCTTGATCCGCGCATCGGTCTTCGGCACTTGCTGGGCAGCGGCGAAGTTCGGGCTCAGCGCCTCGAGCAGGCCGGCCGCGGTGACCCCGCCGACCGCGAACCGGGCGGCGCCGTCGAGGAAGCCGCGCCGGTCGATCGCGCCGTGCACGTACTTGTCGAACAGCTTGAGGACCTCGGGAGGGAAGTCGGCGGCGGTGCGGCGAGCGGTCTCGCGGTCGGTCATGAAGCGGTCTCCAGGGTGCGGAAGCCGGTTGTACCGCAGCCGCTTCGACCCCGAGGGCGGCGCTGAAAAGCGGCGGTGCCCGGCTCACAATGAACGGGTGCGGGCCGCGTCGGCCCGCGAGCCGAGGCCACCGATGAGCGACGCCACCGATCTCGCCGACTGCAGCGCCCATGAGCTCCTCGCCCTCTACCGCAGCCGCAAGGCCTCGCCGGTCGAGGCGACGCGGGCGGGCCTGGCGCGCATCGACCGGCTCAATCCCGTCCTCAACGCCTTTTGCGTCGTCGCGGCGGATGACGCCCTGCGCGCGGCCACCGCGAGCGAGGCGCGCTGGGCGCGCAGCGCGCCGGCCGGCGATCTCGACGGCGTGCCGGTGTCGATCAAGGACCTGATCCTCGCCAAGGGCTGGCCGACGCTGCGCGGCTCGCGCACCGTCGATCCGAAGCAGGCCTGGGACGTGGACGCGCCGGCCTCGGCGCGGCTGCGCGAGGCCGGCGCGGTAATCCTCGGCAAGACGACGACGCCGGAGTTCGGCTGCAAGGGCGAGACCAACTCGCCGCTCACCGGCATCACTCGCAATCCCTGGAATCCGCAGAAGACGCCCGGCGGCTCCTCGGGCGGCACCGCCGCGGCGGTGGCCTCGGGCATGGGGCCGCTCTCGGTCGGCACCGACGGCGCCGGCAGCGTCCGCATACCGGCGGGCTTCTGCGGCAACTTCGGCCTGAAGCCGAGCTTCGGCCGGGTGCCGGCCTATCCGCTCTCGCCGATGGGCACCGTCGCTCACCTCGGGCCGCACACCATGAGCGTGGCCGATGCGGCGCTGATGATGAACGTGCTCAAGCGACCCGATGCCCGCGACTGGACTTCGCTGCCGTACGACGACAGCGACTACCTGCAGGGCCTCGACGACGGCGTCCGCGGCCTGCGCATCGCCTTCTCGCCGACGCTCGGCTACGCGAAGAACGTGCATCCGGAGATTGCCGCCGCGGTGGCCGCCGCAGTGCGCGCGCTGGAGTCGCTCGGTGCGCATGTCGAGGCCGTCGACCCGGGCATCGCCGATCCGCTCGAGATCACGACCGGACTCTGGTTCGCCGGCGCGGCAGCGATCTGGAGCGGCCTGACTTCGGAGCAGCAGCAGGTCGTCGATCCGGACTTCCGCGCCGAGGCCGAGCTCGGCGCGCGCTACAGCGCGCTCGACATCCATCGCCTCAACCTGCGCCGCGGCGAGCTCGGCTCGCACCTGCGCCAGTTCATGCAGCGCTTCGACCTGATCGCCACGCCGACGCTCGCCGTGCCGGCGTTCGACGCCCGCCCGGCCGGGCACACGCCGATGAATCCCGAGGCGATGCTCGCCTGGACCCCGTTCAGCTATCCCTTCAACCTCAGCCAGCAGCCGGCCTGCACGATTCCGTGCGGACTGACGACGGACGGCCTGCCGATCGGCCTGCAGCTGGTCGGGCCGATGTTCGGCGACAAGGGGGTGCTGCGCGCGGCCCGGGCCTACGAAAAGGTGCGGCCGATCGCGCGACCGCCGTCGCTCTGACGCGCGTCGGGTTCACCTCGATTGCGGCGCCTGTCGGCCGTGGCTAGGGTTTGCGGATTCCAGGGCCGCACAGGGCACGCAGCGTCCGCCGGGCCCGAAACCCGACAGAGGAGAAGGTCATGAAGGTCTTCGCATCCGTCACTGCGGGCTTGCTCGCAGGGACACTCGCGCTCGGCACGGCGCAGGCCCAGACGGTGATCAAGTTCAGTCACGTCGTTGCCGAGAACACGCCCAAAGGCCAGGCGGCGCTCAAGTTCAAGGAGCTCGCCGAGAAGAAGCTGCCCGGCAAGGTGACGGTGCAGGTGTTCCCGAGCTCGCAGCTGTTCGGCGACGCCAAGGAGCTCGAGGCGCTGCTGCTCGGCGACGTCCAGTTCATCGCGCCCTCGCTGTCGAAATTCGATCGCTACACCAAGAAGCTGCAGGTGTTCGACCTGCCGTTCCTGTTCGAGGACGTCGATGCCGTCGACCATTTCCAGTCGGGCCCGCAAGGCAAGGCGCTGCTCGAGTCGATGAAGAGCCGCGGGCTGCTCGGCCTCGCCTACTGGCACAACGGCATGAAGGAGCTCTCGACCAACAAGGACGTGCTCAAGCGTCCCGAAGACGTCAAGGGGCTGAAGTTCCGCATCCAGGCGTCCGACGTGCTCGAGGCGCAGTTCCGGCAGCTCGGCGCCAATCCGCAGAAGATGGCGTTCAGCGAGGTCTACCAGGCATTGCAGACGGGCGTCGTCGACGGCCAGGAGAACACCTGGTCGAACATCTACTCGCAGAAGTTCTTCGAGGTGCAGAAGACGGTCGCCGAGACCAACCACGGCGTCATCGACTACATGGTCGTGGCCAACGCGAAATGGTGGGACGGGCTGCCCGCGGACGTGAAGAAGGGGCTCTCGGAAGCGATGGCGGAAGCCACCGCCTACGGCAACAAGATCGCCAACGACATCAACGAGGCGGACAAGAAGCGCATCGCCGATGCCGGCAAGGCGAAGATCCAGAAGCTCTCGAAGGAGGACGTCGCAGCCTGGCGCGCGGCCATGGAGCCGGTGTGGAAGAAGTTCGAGGCCGACATCGGCCGCGACCTGATCGACGCGGCCCTCAAGTCCAACAAGTAGCCCGGCCCCTCGAACCCTGCCGCCCGCGAACGCGTCGATGCGCTCGCTCGAACGCCTCGAGGAAGGGCTGATCGCCTTCCTCATGGCGGCCATGACCCTGACCGCGTTCGTCCAGGTCATCGCCCGCTACGTCTTCAACTACAGCTTCGTCTGGGCGCTGGAGCTCAATGGGGTGCTGTTCGCCTGGCTGATCTTCATCGGCATGTCGTACGGCGTTCGCGTCGGCGCCCACATCGGCATCGATGCGGCGGTTCGTCAGCTCGGCCCGCGCACGGCGCGCGTGGTCACCCTGGTCGGCGCCGCGCTTTGCGTCGCCTACGCCCTGATCGTCCTGCTCGGCGGCTGGCGCTATGTGCAAAAGATGTACGAGGTCGGCATCGAAATGCAGGACCTGCCGGTCCAACAGTGGGTGCCGCGCGCGGTCGTGCCGCTCGGCTTCGCCCTGCTCGCGCTGCGCTTCGGCCAGGCGTTCGTGCGCCTCTGGCGCGGCGAGGCGACGCGGCTGCTCTCCGACGAGGCCGAGGAGGCACTCAAGCTGCGCGAAGGCGGCGTGGTGCCGATCGGCGAGGTCCGCGAATGACGACGGCGGCGCTGTTCGCGATGCTGGTCGCCTTCATGGTGCTCGGCATGCCGATCGCCGTCGCCCTCGGCCTGGCGTCGCTGCTGACGATCCTGATGTTCGCCCAGGACTCGCTCGCCTCGCTCGCCCTCAAGCTCTACGAAACCTCCGAGCAGTTCACGCTGCTCGCGATCCCGTTCTTCATCCTCGGCGGCACCTTCATGACGACCGGCGGCGTCGCCAAGCGCATGATCCGCTTCGCCAACGCCTGCATCGGCCACCTGCGCGGCGGGCTGGCGATGGCGTCGGTGCTCGCCTGCATGTTGTTCGCCGCGGTCTCGGGCTCGTCGCCGGCGACGGTCGTGGCGGTCGGCTCGATCGTCATCGGTGGCATGGTCCGCGCCGGCTATTCGCAGAACTTCGCCGCCGGCGTGATCTGCAACGCCGGTACGCTCGGCATCCTCATTCCGCCCTCGATCGTCATGGTCGTCTACGGCGCCGCGACCGAGACCTCGGTCGGCAAGCTCTTCCTCGCCGGCGTCGTCCCCGGCATCATCCTCGGGCTGATGCTGATGGCGGCGATCTACGTCCGCGCCCGCATGCTCGATCTGCCGCGCCAGCCGCGGGCGACGCTGCGCGACGTCGCCGTCTCGGGCCGCGATTCGCTCTGGGGCCTGATGCTGATCGTCATCATCCTCGGCGGCATCTACGGCGGCGTCTTCACGCCGACGGAGGCTGCGGCGGTGGCGGCGGTGTACGCGTTCATCATCGCCGTCTGGGTCTACCGCGACCTCGGCCTGAAGGAGGTTCCGCGCGTCCTCCTCGAGTCGGGCAAGGTGACGGTGATGCTGATGTTCATCATCGCCAACGCGCTGCTGTTCGCGCACGTGCTGACGACCGAGCGCATCCCGCAGGCGATCGCCGAGACGATCGTCGCCTGGGGAATGCCTGCGTGGCAGTTCCTGATCGTCGTCAACCTCCTGCTGCTCGTCGCCGGCATGTTCATGGAGCCCACGGGGATCATCCTGATCCTGGCGCCGATCCTGTTCCCGATCGCCAGCCGCCTCGGCATCGACCCGGTGCACCTCGGCATCATCATGGTCGTCAACCTCGAGATCGGCATGGTGACGCCCCCGGTCGGCCTGAACCTGTTCGTCACCTCGGGCATCACCGGGATGTCGATCGCCCGGGTCGTCGGCGCGGCGCTGCCGTGGACGCTGGTCCTGCTCGTCTTCCTGGTCATCGTCACCTATCTGCCGTCGATGACGCTCTGGCTGCCGACACTGATGTTCTGAGGCGCCGCCATGGCCGACCGACCCTGCATCGCCTTCGCCTGCGCGCACCTGTGCGACGAACGGCTGTACGCCGCGCAGGTCGCGGCGCTCGACAGCGGCTTCGACTGCCGCGTCTTCGTCTTTCGCGAGCAGGATTCGCTCGCCGCGATGGCCGATGCGCTGCTCGCCGCGACGCCGCCGCGCTTCACCCTCGTCGGCCTATCGCTCGGCGGCTATGTCGCCCTCGAGGTCGCCCGCCGGCAGCCAGACCGGCTCGAACGCCTGGCGCTGCTCGACACCCGGGCATCCACCGATTCCGAGGCGCAGCGGGCGGGCCGCCATGCCGACATCGAGAAGGTCCGTGCCGGCGGCATCGAAGCCCTCATTCCCGAGTTGCCCTCGCGCTGGCTGCTGCCAGCACACGCCGCCCGCGCCGACCTGACAACGCTGATGGCGGACATGGCGAGGAGCGTCGGCGCCCGCGGCCAGCGCAACCAGCAGCTCGCCATGCTCGTCCGCCCCGACTCGAACGCCGACCTGGAGCGGCTGCGGCTTCCCGCGCTGGTGCTCTGCGGCGAGCAGGATGCAGCCACGCCGGTCGCCGGGCACGAGGCGATGGCAGCGCGCCTGGCCAGTTCGCGGCTCGAGATCGTTCCGCAGTGCGGCCACCTGTCGACGATCGAGCAGCCCGAGGCGGTGAACCGCATCCTCCTCGACTGGCTGGCAGCGACCGGATGACGGTCCGCCGGCCGGGAACTCAGCTCACTCGACGGCCTTGACCATGTCCTCGACCACCTTCTTGGCATCGCCGAAGACCATCATCGTCTTGTCCATGTAGAACAGCTCGTTGTCCAGGCCGGCGTAACCCGCGGCCATCGAGCGCTTGTTGACGATCACGGTCTTGGCCTTGTAGGCCTCGATGATCGGCATGCCGTAGATCGGGCTGCCCTTGGTGTGCGCCGCCGGGTTCACCACGTCGTTGGCGCCGAGGATCACGGCGACGTCGACCTGGCCGAGCTCGCCGTTGATGTCCTCCATCTCGAACACCTGGTCGTACGGCACCTCGGCCTCGGCGAGCAGCACGTTCATGTGCCCCGGCATGCGGCCGGCGACCGGATGGATCGCGTACTTGACCGACACGCCCTTCTCGATCAGCTTGGTCGCGAGCTCCTTGACCGCGTGCTGGGCACGCGCCACCGCCAGACCGTAGCCGGGGACGATGACCACCGTCTCGGCATTGCCGAGGACGAAGGCGGCATCGTCGGCGCTGCCGCTCTTGACCGGGCGCTGCTCCGTGGCAGCGCCCGCCGCCGGCCCGCCTTCGCCGCCGAATCCGCCGAGGATGACGTTGAAGAACGAGCGGTTCATCGCCTTGCACATGATGTAGCTCAGGATCGCGCCCGAGCTGCCGACCAGCGAGCCGGCGACGATGAGCATGGCGTTGTTGAGCGAGAAGCCGATGCCCGCCGCCGCCCAACCGGAGTAGCTGTTCAGCATCGACACCACCACCGGCATGTCGGCGCCGCCGATCGGGATGATGATCAGGACGCCGAGCACGAAGGCGATCGCCAGCACCAGGTAGAAGTCGATCCGGCTCTCGGTCAGCGTGTAGCCGACGATCAGGACCAGCATCAGGATCGCCAGCGCCAGGTTCAGCCAGTGCTGGCCGGAAAAGGTGACGGGCGCGCCGCGGAAGACGCGGATCTTCGACTTGCCGGAGAGCTTGCCCCAGGCGATGACCGAGCCGCTGAAGGTGATGGCACCGATTGCCGCGCCAAGGATCAGCTCGAGCCGGTTGCCGGTGGGGATCGGGTCGATCGCGCCGCCGGCCGCCGGCCGGGCGACGATGCCGAACGCATAGGGCTCGACCGCCGCGGCGACGGCGATGAACACCGCCGCCATGCCGATCATGCTGTGGAAGAAGGCGACCAGCTCGGGCATGGCCGTCATCTGCACCGTCTTGGCCCGCCAGGTGCCGTAGCCGCCGCCCACCACCAGGCCGAGCAGGATCCAGCCGAGGCCGACCGCCGGGGCGATGCCGTACGACTCGAACAGCCTGAGGATCAGCGCGCCGGTGGTCAGCGCGGCGATCGCCATGCCGGTCATGCCGAAGACGTTGCCCCGGATCGAGGTCGTCGGGTGGCTCAGGCCCTTCAGCGCCTGGATGAAGCAGACGCTGGCGACGAGGTACAGCAGGGTGGCGAGGTTGAGGCTCATTTCGGCGTGCCCTCGGCTGGAGCGGCCGCCTTCTTGTCCTTCTTCTTGAACATCTCCAGCATGCGCCGCGTCACCAGGAAGCCGCCGAAGACGTTCACCGCGGCCAGCGCCACCGCCAGCACGCCCATGGTCTTGCCGAGCGGCGTCTCGGTGAGCGCGGCGGCGAGCATCGCGCCGACGATGACGATCGCCGAGATCGCGTTGGTCACCGCCATCAGCGG
>Ga0068868_100000189_pt1 | contig 41014 bp, 40 predicted proteins | sample KBSMisM42_FD_64660 | JGI IMG/M metagenome (GOLD analysis project Ga0068868, IMG submission 64660) | Miscanthus rhizosphere microbial communities from Kellogg Biological Station, Michigan, USA - KBS Miscanthus M4-2 | ecosystem: Host-associated > Plants > Roots > Rhizosphere > Soil ...
CGGGCAGTATCCGGAAGTCGTCATCAAGCAGATGCACGACTACAAGAGCGGCAAGCGCGCGAGCCCGATCATGGAACAGATCAGCAAGGCGCTGTCCGACCGCGGGATCGCCGACCTCGCGGCCTACTACGCGTATCTGCCGAAGGCGCGCACCGCGCCGACCACCTACGACGAGACCTTGCCCGCATTGGTCCGGGTCGGCGACCCGATGCGCAACATCGCGCCGTGCATCTCCTGCCACGGCGGCGTCGATCAGAAGTTCGGCACGCCCTGGCTCGAGGGCATGCCCTCCAGTTATCTCGTCGTCCAGCTCCAGGCCTTCGCCTCCGGCGCACGGCGTAACGACTCGCAGGCGCAGATGCGCAACATGGCGCGGGCGATGACGCCGCTCGAGATCCAGGAGCTTGCCGCGTTCTACGCGCGCAAGGCGAGCGAGGGCGAGCGCCGCCCGTAGTTCTCCGCCGCTTGCGGCGCAAGGCATTGCCCCTGTCGACAAGTCGGCCGCGGATGACCTGAGCCGGTCGCGCCCGGCACCGCCCCTTCGCTTGATGCGGATCAACGTCCGTGCCGACCGGCGCACGAGAATGAATTCGACCCCTATTCGAAGGAGCAGACATGAAACGCACGCTGCTTGCGATCGTCGCGACCGCCCTGGTGGCGGCTGCGGCCCACGCCCAGCCGGGCGGAGGGGGACCCGGGATGATGAACGGCTACGGCTATGGTTCCGGGCCGGGATGGGGCGGGATGATGGATGGCTCCGGCCGCCACGGCATGATGATGGACGGCTACGGCCACGAGCCGGGCGGGTACGGGATGATGGGCCCGCAGATGGGCTTCGGTCTCGACTACCGGTCGCTCAAGCTGAGCGACGAGCAGCGCGACAAGATCCTGGCGATCGAGCGCGCGGCGTCGAGCAAGCGCTGGGAGCTGATGGGCCGGATGCGCGAGCAGGGCTGGCGCATGCACGAGAGCGACGCCACCGGCAAGCTGGACGACGAGGCGCTGCGCAAGAACTACCAGGCGATGAGCGAGGTGCACAAGGCGATGTTCGAGGCCTCGCTGCAGACGCGCAAGGACATCCTGGCCGTCCTGACCCCGGAGCAGCGCGAGCAGCTCGGCCGCGGCTGGGGCCGTCGATGAACGCGGACACTGCCATGCTGCATGCCCAGAACTACGGCGAGCTGACGCAGGGCGTATCGGCCGGTCTGGGGGCGTTGCGCGCCGACGCACCCGCGATGATGAAAGGCTTCGCCGACCTCGGTCGGGCGGCCATGGCCGAGGGCGTGCTCGACAAGAAGACCAAGGAGCTGATCGCCGTGGCCCTGAGCGTTGCCGCGCGATGCGACCCGTGCATCGGCTTCCATGTCCAGGGACTGGTCAAGCTGGGAGCGTCCCGGCAGGAGCTGGACGAGGTGCTCGGCGTCGCCGTGTACATGGGCGGCGGCCCCTCGCTCATGTATGCCGCGAGCGCGATCTCCGCGTTCGAGGAATTCTCGCGCTGAAGCCCGCGCCGGCCGCGGTCACGCGGCCTGGAGCGTCGCCGAACGGCGATCGAGCAGCTCGAGGATGCCCATTCCCGCAAGCATCGCCAGGACGAACACGGCCGCCTTCAGCTCGCCCATGCCGAGCGCGACAACGCCCGCCCCCGGACAGAAGCCGGCGATGCCCCAGCCCATGCCGAACAGGACGCTGCCCCCGATCAGGCGCCGGTCGACGTAACGGGCGGTCGGCAGCCTCATCGTCTGGTGAAGGAACGACGCGGTGCGGCGCCGAGCCAGAGCAAAGGGCACCACGCCCACGGCAATGGCGCCGCCCATCACGAAGGCGAGCGAGGGATCCCAGCGGCCCGCCAGGTCGAGGAAGCCCAGGACCTTGGCAGGATCGGCCATGCCCGAGACGATCAGGCCGAGGCCGAACACGAGGCCGGAGAGAAGCGAGAAGAGGGTGACGCTCACGACGGCCTTTCAGATGCCCAGCAGGTGGCGAGTGACGAACACGGTGACGAACCCGCCCGCCATGAAGGCCGCGGTGGCGGCCAGGGAACGCGGCGACAGTCGCGAAAGGCCGCACACGCCGTGGCCGCTGGTGCAGCCGGAGCCGTAGCGCGTGCCGATGCCGACGAGCAGGCCGGCGAGCACCAGGGCGCCCCAGCCGACGTCGATCCGCGGCCTGGGAAAGGGCCCCGCGAGGAGGTACGCGGCCGGCGCGGCGAGCAGCCCCAGGATGAAGGCGAGACGCCATGCCCTGTCTCCCTTCGCGGGCTGCAGGAGGCCGGAGAGGATGCCGCTGATGCCGGCGACGCGGCCGTTGAGCAGCACGAACATGGCCGCGGCGATGCCGATGAGGACGCCGCCGGTCAGCGCCGACCCGGGGGTGAAGGAGTTCCAGTCGATGCTCATCGGATCATTTCTTCGGGCAGTACACGCGATAGAGGACTTCCAGGACCCGCATCACGTCGGGGTCGGCGACGCTGTAGAAGATGCGCTTGCCGTCGCGGCGCGTGTCGACGACACCTTCGGTGCGCAGCACGCCGAGCTGCTGCGAGAGCGTCGGCTGGCGGATCTCCAGTGCCTCCTCCAGCTCGCCGACGCTCATCTCTCCCTGGGAGAGCTGGCAGAGCAGCAGCAGCCGGTCTTCGTTGGCCAGCACCTTCAGTGCACCGACGGCCGTCCCGGCCGCCTTGCGCAGCCGGGCGGGGTCGATGAGGGTGGCGGTCTTGGTCACGGGTTCTTCTCTTGATCGAAAGATAGTATATTATCGCATATAATGTATGTCAACATATCGACATGACAAGGAGCCTTGCATGGCCGCCAGAACCACGGTCCAGGCGTTCTTCGACGACCCGACGTGGACCGTCTCGTACGTCGTCAGCGACAACGCCACGCGGCACGCGGCGATCGTCGATCCGGTGCTGGACTTCGATCTCCGGTCCGGCAGCACCGGCACGAAATCCGCCGACAAGCTGCTCGCCTATGTTCGGGGTCGCGGCCTGACGGTCGACTGGATCCTGGAAACGCACGCCCATGCGGATCACCTGTCCGCAGCGCGCCACTTGCAGGAGCAGGTCGGCGGCCGCATCGCCATCGGCGAGCGCATCCGCGAGGTGCAGGCGACGTTCAAGAAGTTCTACAACCTGGAGCGTGGCTTCCTGCCCGACGGCAGCCAGTTCGACCACCTGTTCGCCGACGGTGAGACGTTCATGATCGGCGAGGTCGAAGCCACGGCCCTGCTGGTGCCGGGCCACACGCCGGCGGACATGGCCTACCTCGTCGACGGCGGCGTGTTCGTGGGCGACACCCTCTTCATGCCCGACCTGGGCTCGGCGCGCGCCGACTTCCCCGGCGGCGACGCCCGCATGCTCTATCGCTCGATGCGACGCCTCCTCGACCTCCCGCCGGAGACCCGGATGTATGTCTGCCACGACTACCCGCCGCCCGGCCGGGAGCCGCGCTGGGAGACGACCGTCGCGCAGCAGCGGGCGAAAAACATCCACGTGCGCGACGGCATCGGCGAGGACGACTTCGTCAGGATGCGCCAGGCGCGCGACGCGGTGCTCGAGGTGCCGACGCTGATCCTGCCGTCCATCCAGGTCAACGTGCGCGCCGGGCAGCTCCCGCCCGTGGAGGACAACGGTGTGGCCTACCTGCGCATTCCGGTCAACGCCTTCAAGGCCGCGGGATGACGGCCTGAGCCGCAAGAGACGGGCGCCGCCGAGGGCCGCGGAAGGAGAGAATCACTCGCCCCCTCGCTTTCGGAGCCTTCCAGCATGACCCGTGTCTTCAACTTCAGCGCCGGCCCGGCCGTCCTGCCCGAGCCGGTGCTGCGCCAGGCCGCCGAAGAGATGCTGGACTGGCACGGCAGCGGCATGTCGGTGATGGAGATGAGCCACCGCGGCAAGGAGTTCATCGCCATCCACGCCGAGGCCGAGGCGCTGCTGCGCGAGCTGATGGCGATCCCGGCCAACTACAAGGTGCTGTTCATGCAGGGCGGGGCGATCGGCGAGAACGCGATCGTGCCGATGAACCTCTTGCGCGGCAAGGACAGCGCCGACTACATCCACACCGGAGAGTGGTCGAAGAAGTCGATCGCCGAGGCCAAGCGCTACTGCAAGGTGAACATCGCCGCCAGCGCCGAGGCGAGCGGCTTCACCTCGGTGCCGCCGCGCGAGAGCTGGAAGCTCGACGCCGATGCCGCCTACGTGCACATCTGCGCCAACGAGACGATCGGCGGCGTCGAGTACCACTTCACGCCCGACACCGGCGCCGTGCCGCTGGTGGCCGACATGTCGAGCAACATCCTCTCGCGCCCGGTCGACGTGGCGCGCTACGGCCTGATCTACGGCGGGGCACAGAAGAACATCGGCCCGGCCGGCCTGACGATCGTGATCGTCCGCGACGACCTGATCGGCCAGGCCCATCCGTTCACGCCCTCGGCCTTCGACTACCAGCAGCAGGCCGCCAACGACTCGATGCTCAACACCCCGCCCACGTACGCGATCTACATCGCCGGGCTGGTGTTCCGCTGGATCAAGGCCCGCGGCGGCCTGGCGGCGATGGCCGAGCACAACCGCGCCAAGGCGGCGCTGCTCTACGACTACCTCGACCGGAGCGCCTTCTATCGCAACCCGGTGGCGCGCGCCGATCGCTCGCTGATGAACGTGCCCTTCAAGCTGAAGGACGAGACGCTCGACGACGCCTTTCTCAAGGGCGCGCAGGCCGCGAGCATGGTGCAGCTCAAGGGCCACCGCTCGGTCGGCGGCATGCGCGCCTCGATCTACAACGCGATGCCGATCGAAGGCGTGCAGGCGCTGGTGGGCTACATGAAGGAGTTCGAGGCCCGCCATGGCTGAGCGGCTCGGCATCCTGGTGCTCAACCACATCTCGGCGTCGGGCCTGTCGCGCCTGCCGGCCGAGACCTACAGCGTCGGCAAGGACGTTACCGACCCGGTCGCGATCCTGGTGCGCTCGGCCGACCTGCACGCGACGGCGATCCCGGCCAGCGTGCGCGCGATCGGCCGCGCCGGCGTCGGCACCAACAACATCCCGGTCGAGGCGATGAGCCGGCGCGGCGTGCCGGTGTTCAACGCCCCCGGCGCCAACGCCAACGCGGTCAAGGAGCTGGTGCTGGCCGGCATGCTGCTGGCGGCGCGGCAGATCGCGCCGGCGATGCGCTTCGTCGCCGCGCTCGATACCCAGGTGCCCGACCTCGACCAGGCGGTGGAGCGCGAGAAGAAGGCCTTCGCCGGCTACGAGCTCGCCGGGCAGACGCTCGGCATCGTCGGCCTGGGCAAGATCGGCTGCCTGGTCGCCGACGCCGCCATCAAGCTCGGCATGAACGTGCTCGGCTTCGACCCCGACATCACCGTCGACGCGGCCTGGAGCCTGCCCTCGCAGGTGCGGCGGGCGACGAGCGTCAACGAGGTGCTGAGGAAGGCGCAGTTCGTGACCCTGCACGTGCCGCTGCTCGAGGCGACGCGCCACCTGGTCAACGACGCCAACATCGGCCTGATGCGCCCCGGCGCGGTGCTGCTGAACTTCAGCCGCGAGGGCGTGGTCAGCGACAGCGCGGTCCTCGATGCGCTGGCCGCCGGCCAGCTCGGCCAGTACGTCTGCGATTTTCCCGGTGCGGCGATCCACGGCCACCCGCAGGTGATCGCCCTGCCGCACCTCGGCGCCTCGACCCGCGAGGCCGAGGACAACTGTGCGGTGATGGTGGTCGACCAGCTGCGCGAGTACCTCGAGCACGGCAACCTCAGCAACGCGGTCAACTTCCCGCAGGTGGGCATGGCGCGCGAATCGGCCTACCGCGTGGCGATCGCCAATGCCAACGTGCCCAACATGCTCGGCCAGATCTCGACCGCGATGGCGCATGCGGGGCTCAACATCCACAACATGATCAACAAGTCGCGCGGCGACATGGCCTACACGCTGGTCGACGTCGACAGCCCGGTGCTGCCCGAAGTGCAGGCCGGGCTGGTCGCGATCGACGGCGTGCTGGCGGTGCGCTACCTGCCGGCGCGCTGAGCGCGGCGCGTCAGCGGAATAGGTTCTTGGGGACTTTGGCAGCCGAGAAGATGTAGTCGCGGGAATTCTCGAGTTGCGTGCGCAGCCCGGCCATGTCCATCTCGAGCAGCCTTCCCTTCCACTTGCGCACCTTGCCGGCGACGATCACGGTTTCGACGTTGGTCCGATCCATCAGCGAGACGACGGCGCCGGGCACGTGGTTGAGCGGCGTCACGTTGATGCCGCCGGCGTCGAGGATGATGATGTCGGCCTCCTTGCCGGGCGTCAGCGACCCGGTCTTCTTGTCCAGCCGCAGGGCCTTGGCGCCGTTGATGGTGGCGTAGCGCAGCACGTCGCGCGTCGTCAACAGCGGCGGCAAGGTCGGGTCGGGCGTCGGCCACTGGCTTGGGAAGGGAGGGTAGAAGTTCCCCTGCTCGAGGATCATCTGGTTCACGAGCGCGCGCTGCACGTTCATCGTCGAGCGCATCTGCGTGAAGAAGTCGGCCGTCAGCGTGCACTCCACGTCTACGCTCAGCGACGGCTCCATGCCCAGGCTCTGCATCTTCAGGATGGGCGGCATGCCGTGGCGCATGTTCATCTCGATCGGCACCGCGAGGGAGACCTGCGCGCCGACGTCCTTGACCTTCTGCCAGGCGGCGTCGGCCATCCCGGTCATGTGGATGAACAGGTTGTCCGCGCCGATGCCGATGTTGCCGTTGCCGCCCGTTCCAGCCGCCAAGCTGTCGAAGATCGGACGGATGCCGAACGGCGAGAGGATGTGCGCGGCGATCTGCAAGCCGAGCTGCCGTCCGATCGTCCAGGACTGGTCGGTCGACGGATTGCCGAGATAGACCTCGCCGCCCATGATCATGTGGACGAGCTGGTCGCTCGACGAGAACCACTGGTTCTTGATGCGGGGCGCATCGGTCGGATACTGGTTGCCGGCAACGCCGCCGGCGCTCTCGAAATAGCCGAAGGCGGCACGGCGCTTGGTATCGAAGAGCGCCTGGATGGCGGCATCCGAATGCTGCGGCGAGTGATGGATCTGCGAGACGTCGTGCACCGTCGTCACGCCCGCGTCGAGCTGGCTCAGGCCGCCGAACAGCTCGTTGATGTACACGTCCTGCGGACGGTAGACGGGGGCGAACGTCAGCAGGATGAACTCGTAGTAGGTGGTGCTGCCGCTCACCGACCCCGAGCCGTCGTTGATGAGGACCCCGTCGGCGAGGAAGCTGCGCAGCGCCGTCTCGAACTGGTGGTGGTGCGTATCGATGAAACCCGGCATGACGATCCGGCCGCGCGCGTCGATCACCGAAGCGTCGCCCGTCGCCAGGCTGGGGCCGATGGCGACGATCTTCTTGCCCTCGACCAGCACGTCGGCCTGCGCAAAATCGCCGACGCTCGGGTCCATCGACATGACCGAGCCGCCGCGGATGACATAGCGCCGGCCGTGCCGGCCGGTGTCCGCGGGCTCCCGGGGCTCGTTCGCCGCGGCGGGGCCGGAGGCGAACAGACCGAGCGTGCTGGCCGCCGCTCCGGCCGCCGCCGCGGTCTTCAGGAAATTGCGGCGCGAGCCGAAGTAGTGATCTTGAGGAAGCCCTTCGTCACAGAGTCTGCACATTTTTTGTCTCCTCCAGTAGTGAGCCGCTCGCACGGGACTGCGACGACCCGGCGGCGATTCTGGAACCGGGCAAGCCGTCGCCGCCAATAGACGACCCGGCAGCAAGGTCTGGAAGCTCAGGGCTGCAGCACGGCCCGGCCACGGATCGCGCCGCTTCGCAGCGCCGCCAGAGCCGCGTTGACCTCAGCCAGCGGCCGCGTCGTCACCGGCATCGCCGGCAGGCCGCCCTGTCGCGCCAGGGCCATCATCTCGCCCATCTCGGCCAGGCTGCCGACATAGGAGCCGGTGATCGTGACCGCGCGCAACGGCAGCATCGCCGTCATGACCGGCGCCGAGCCGCCGAACAGGCCCACGCTCACCAGCTTGCCGCCCTTGCGCAAGGCCGCGAGGCCGTAGGAGAACGTCGCTGCCGCGCCGACGAAGTCGATCGCCGCGGCCGCGCCGCCCGTGGCCTTCATGAAGGCCTTGGTCGCCGCGGCATCGTTGGGGTCCAGGCAATCGGCGGCGCCGGCGTCGCGGGCCAGGTCCCACTTGCCGCGATCGATCTCGGCCACGACCGGCTGGACGCCGAGCGCCGCCGCCGCCATGCGCACGCCCGACAGGCCGACGCCGCCGGCGCCGATGACGAGCAGCGCATCGCCGGCAACCAGCGGCGCGCATTTCCTGAGCGCGCTCCAGGCGGTGAGGCCCGAGCAGGCATAGGTGCAGGCCTCGGCCTCGGGCAGCGGATCGTAGGCGAACAGATAGCGCGGATGCGGCACCAGCACGTGGTCGGCGAAGCCCCCGTCGCGGTTGATGCCGAGGGCGCGCGGCGCCACGCACAGCTCCTCGTGCCCCTCCTTGCACGGCCCGCAGGCGGTGCAGCCAATCCACGGGAAGACGACGCGGCGGTCGCCGACCGTGGCACCGGCGGCGTCCGGGCCGACGGCGACCACCGTTCCCGCGATCTCGTGGCCGAGAACGCGTGGCGGCGCGATGCCGCGGCTCAGGTCGAGCTTTTGCCCGTTGCCGAGATCGAACCAGCCCTCGTGCAGGTGCACGTCGCTGTGGCAGAGGCCGCAACTGCCGACGCGCACGACGATCTCGCTGCCGGTGGGCCGAGGCGTCTCGCGCAGCACCTGGGCCAGGGGCTTGCCGAAATCGTCGAAGGGATAGCAGAGCATGGGGTTCTCCGGTCGCGTCATTCGAAGGTCGGCTCGTCCCACCACGGGAAGAACGACGGCAGGTCCGAGGACACCCGGTCGGGAAAGACCGCGGCCCGCTTCTCGAGGAACGCCCCGACGCCTTCGCGCACGTCGGCCGACTGGCCGCGGGACTGAATCGCGCGGCTGTCGATCCGGTGCGCGAACATCGGATGCGGCGCGGCCGACAGCCGCCACAGCATCTGCCGCGTCAGCGCGATCGAGACCGGTGCGGTGTTGTCGGCGATCTCGCAGGCGAGCGCGCGCGCCGCGGGAAGCAGCTCGTCGGGCGGGTGCAGCGAGCGCACCAGGCCGCGCGCCAGCGCCTCGTCGGCACTGAACACGCGTCCGGTCAGGCACCATTCGAGCGCCGTCTGCATGCCCACGAGCCGCGGCAGGTACCAGGACGAGGCGGCCTCCGGGGTGATGCCGCGGCGCGCGAACACGAAGCCGAAGCGGGCCGCGGTCGAGGCCATGCGGACGTCCATCGGCAGCTGCATCGTCACGCCGATTCCGACCGCGGCGCCGTTGATGGCGCCGATGATCGGCTTCAGGCTCTCGAACATGCGCAGGGTCGTGGTGCCGCCGCCGTCGCGATAGAGGTCGCCCACCCGCAGGGCCTCGCGCAGCGGGTTGCCGGCATCGGCGTTGCGGTCGAAGGTGCTTCCCCCGGCGGACAGGTCGGCGCCGGCGCAGAACGCCCGCCCGGCGCCGGTGACGATGACGACACGGACGGCGTCGTCGGCATCGGTCTCGTCGAGGAGCAGCTCGAGCTCGAGCCGCATCCGCGCGTTGTAGGCGTTGAGCTTGTCGGGCCGGTCGAGGGTGATCGTGGCGATGCCTTGATCGACCTCGTAGCGCGTGGTCTCGAGCGGTGGCAATGGCATCGACGGGCTCCCCGGTGGCTCTGCAGGCGAAATATCGCCGATCCGGAGCCTGGGACGGGTTTGGCCGAGCGCCGGCCATGGTCGGGGCGGCGCCTGCAGCAAAGACTTCGCTCACCCCATCCCACCCGGAGCACACCATGCAGGCCTCTTCCGTCAGCACCGCGGCGTACGCCAAGGTCATCGCCAATTCCAAGCGCGTGCGCTGGGACATCGACACCGATGTCCTGCGCGGGCGCCGCTTCGATCTGAGCAAGCCCTTTCTGCCGAGCGGCCTGTCGCTCGCCGACGAGCTCCCCTTCCTCGGCGTCGCCGACCGGCGCCTCTTCAGTCAGGTCCAGGGCCGCAGCTATGCGTACATCTTCGGCCTGGTGGAGCGCTTCATCGGCGCCAAGGTGCTCGATCTGAGCCGCGACCATGCGCTTGGCGACCAGGTCGCACTGGAGGCGCTGGTGCGCATGACCGACGAGGAGATCAAGCACCAGGAGCTGTTCCGCCGCCTCGAGGCGCTGATGGAGGCCGACATGCCGGCCGGCTACCGTCCGGCAGCGACGCCGAACGCCGTGGCCGCGGCGGTGCTCGAGAAGAGCAGCTGGGCGGTGCTGGCGCTGACCCTGCACATCGAGCTGTTCACGCAGGCGCATTACCGCGCCAGCATCGCCGCCGAGGCTGACATCTGCGAGCTCTGGCGCGACGTGTTCCTGTTCCACTGGAAGGAGGAATCGCAGCACGCCGTCCTCGACGAGCTCGAGTTCCTGCGTGCGGATGCCCGGCTCACGCCGGCCGAGCGCGACCTCGCCGTCGGCGAGCTGATCGAGTTGGTCGGCGCGGTGGACCAGATCCTGCAGGCCCAGGCCGCTGCCGACGCGGCCTGGTTCCTCGGTGTCGCCCGAGGCTATTTCTCGGCCGTCCAGCAGGAGCGCATCGAGGCGACCTTCCTCAAGGCCTACCGCTGGCAGTACATCGTCTCGGGCGTCATGCAGCCGCGCTTCCAGAAGGTGCTGTTCGCGACGATGAGCCCGGCGCAGGCGGAGCGCGTGAACGCTGCGCTCGCGCCGCTGCTGGCGGCCGCTCCGGCCGAGCCCTCGCGCGTGGTCGAGCCGGCCTGAGGGAGAAGGACCGTGCCTGCCGCTCGCTCTGTCCGTCGTGGCCTGCAGGCCGTCGTGATCGTCGCCGCCGCCGTGGCCGCGGCCTCGGCCCGCTCTCGCGCGCCGGCTCCGGCCGACGCGCCGCCGGCGATCGCCAGTGCCGCGGTCGCCGCGCAAGGCGGCTCCGGCAGCACGGCGTACGAGGGCGTGGTCGAGGCGCTGCGCCAGACCGTCGTGGCGGCGCAGGTTCCGGGCGCGGTGGTCGCGCTCCAGGTCCGCGCCGGCGACAAGGTGCAGGCCGGCCAGGTCCTGATGCGGATCGATGCCCGCGCCGCGGACCAGACCGCGGCCGCGGGCGCGGCCCAGGCGCGTGCCGCCCGGGCCGCGCTGGAAGCGGCGAGCCGCGAGTTCAAGCGGCAACAGCAGCTGTTCGCGCAGAGCTTCATCAGCCAGGCGGCCCTCGACCGGGCGGATGCGCAGTTCAAGACGGCGCAGGCGGAAGCGTCGGCACAACTGGCCAACGCCGGTGCGGCCAGGACGCAGTCCGACCTCTACGTCGTCAAGGCCCCCTACGGCGGCGTGGTGGCCAGCGTCTCGGTGGTGCTGGGCGACATGGCGCTGCCCGGACGGCCTCTCCTGACCCTGTACGACCCGGCGGCGCTGCGCGTCGCCGCCGCCATTCCACAGGCAGCCGTGGCGAACTGGGGCGGGGCGCCCGCGCCGCGGGCCGAGATTCCGGGCACGGCCGCAGGCTGGGTCCGGCCGGTCAAGGTGCAGCTGCTGCCCACGGTGGACGTCGCCAGCCAGACGCTCGAACTGCGCCTCGATCTGCCCGCCGATACCGACGCCGCGCCCGGCATGTTCGCCCGGGCCTGGCTGCCCGGCTCCGGCGCAGGGACTGGCGCCGGCGAGGCCAGGCTGTTCGTGCCTTCGCAGGCGCTGGTGCGCCGCTCGGAGCTCGCGGCCGTCTATGTGCTTGGCCGCGACGGCAAGCCGATGCTGCGTCAGGTGCGGCCCGGTCGAAGCGTCGGCGATCAGGTCGAGATCCTGAGCGGCGTGGCGGCCGGCGAGCGAGTCGCCCTCGACCCGCAGGCGGCGGCACGGATTCGGTGAGGCCTTGCGATGGCCGAACCTCTGGGCCTGCCCGGCCGCATCGCCGCCCATTTCCAGGCGGCGCAGATCACGCCGCTGCTGGCGCTGGTCGTGCTGCTGCTGGGCGTGACCGCCGTGCTGGTGACGCCGCGCGAGGAAGAGCCGCAGATCAACGTCACCCTGGCCAACGTGTTCATTCCCTTCCCGGGCGCGTCGGTGCGCGACGTCGAGCAGATGGTCGCCTCGCCGGCCGAGCAGGTGCTCAGCCAGATCACCGGCGTCGAGCATGTCATGTCGATCTCGAAGCCGGGCATGGCGGTGCTGGCGGTGCAGTTCAAGGTGGGCGTGCCGCGCACCGAGGCGCTGGTGCGTCTGTATGACACGGTCAACGCCAACGCCGATTGGCTGCCGCGCGGCCTGGGCGTCGGCCCGCCGCTGATCAAGCCCCGGGGCATCGACGACGTTCCGATCGTCGCCCTGACGCTGTACTCGCGGGATTCGGCCATCGGGCCCCAGGCGCTGGAGCGCGTGGCGCACAGCCTGGAGATCGACCTCAAGCGCGTGCCGGGCACGCGTGAGGTGACGACCCTGGGCGGTCCCGGGCGGGCCGCGCTGGTGGAGCTCGATCCGCAGCGCATGGCCAGCGCCGGCATCACCGTCGTCGATCTGCGCCAGGCGCTGCAGGCGGCCGACATGGGCGCACCGGTCGGCGAGCTGCTGGGCGGCAACCGTGCCGTAGCCGTCGAGGCGGGGCCTTATCTCCGCGATGCGAAGGAAGTGGGCGAGCTGGTGGTCGGCACGCACAACGGCAAGCCGATCGAAATCCGCGAGGTGGCGACAGTCCGCGAGGGCGTGCCGCCCGCCAGCCGATACGTATGGCATGGGGTGGGCGGTGCCGAGCGGGCCGAGTACCCGGCCGTGACGATCCAGATCTCGAAGAAGCCCGGCGAGAACGCGATCGACGTGGCCAACGGCGTGCTGCGGCGCGTCGACGAGCTGCGCAACACCCTCATTCCCCAGGGCGTGGAGGTGGTGCAGAGCCGCAACTACGGCGTCACGGCCGACGACAAGGCCCAGGCCCTGATCCACAAGCTGCTGTTCGCCACCGCCTGCGTCGTCGCTCTCGTCTTCTTCACCCTCGGGCGGCGCGAGGCGGCCGTGGTCGGCGCGGCCGTCGTGCTGACGCTGGCCGGCACCTTGTTCGCGTCCTGGGCCTGGGGCTTCACGCTCAACCGGGTGTCGTTGTTCGCCCTGATCTTCTCCATCGGCATCCTGGTGGACGACGCCATCGTCGTCGTGGAGAACATCCACCGGCAGCAGCAGCTCCATCCCGAGAGGAGCCTCTCGGAAGTGATCCCGCAGGCGGTGGACGAGGTCGGCGGCCCGACCGTGCTGGCGACGCTGACGGTGATCGCGGCCTTGCTGCCGATGGCCTTCCTCACCGGCCTGACCGGGCCCTACATGAGCCCCATCCCGATCAACGCCAGCATGGGCATGCTGCTGTCGCTGGGCATCGCCTTCAGCGTCACGCCCTGGCTGGTGCGCCTGTGGATGAAGCCGGCTGCGGGGCGGAGCCACGCCACTGGCGGCAAGCTGGCCGCAGGGCTGGACCGCCTGTTCGAGCGGGTGTTCGCGCCGTTGCTCGACGACCGGCGCGGCCGGCGCAACCGGGGTCTGCTGGCTGCGGGCGTGGCGGTGCTGATCGCGATGTCGTTGGCCCTGCCCGCCCTGGGCTTCGTCATCCTGAAGATGCTGCCGTTCGACAACAAGTCCGAGTTCCAGGTGGTGGTGGACATGCCCGCGGGCACGCCGCTGGAGCAGACGGCGGGGGTGCTGCAAGAGCTCGGCGCCTTCCTGGCCGCGCAGCCGGAGGTGAGCCACTACCAGGCGTATGCCGGCACCGCTTCGCCGATCAACTTCAACGGCCTGATGCGGCAGTACTACCTGCGCAACGGCGGCGAGGTCGGCGACCTGCAGGTGACGCTGCTCGACAAGGCGCATCGCTCGGAGAAGAGCCACGCCATCGTCAAGCGGCTGCGGCCCGGCCTGCAGGAGGTCGGCCGGCGCCTGGGCGCCAACGTCAAGCTGGTCGAGGTGCCGCCCGGCCCGCCGGTGCTGGCGCCGCTGGTGGCCGAGATCTACGGGCCGGAAGCCCGGGGCCGGCAGGAAGTGGCCCGCGCCGTGCGCGCCGTGCTCGAGGCGACACCCGGCGTGGTCGACGTCGACGACAGCAGCATCGCCGCGGCGCCACGCAAGCTGCTCCTCATCGACCGCCGCAAGGCCGCCCTGCTGGGCGTGCCGCAGGCGGCGATCGTGAGCACGCTGCGCGCCGGCCTGGCGGGCGAGGACGCCGCCTGGCTGCACGACGAGAGCAAGTACCCCGCGCCGGCGCTGCTGCAGCTGCCGGCCGAGCGCCACGGCGAGCTCGATGCGCTGCTGCAGCTGCAGGTGCGCGGCGGGTCGGGGCAGCTCGTGCCGATCCGCGAGCTCGTCAACGTCACGGACACGGAGCGCGAGCAGCCGGTCCATCACAAGGACCTGCTGCCGGTGAGCTTCGTCATCGGCGACGTGGCCGGCCGGGTGGACAGCCCGCTCTACGGCATGTTCGCGGCCCGCGGCGGCGTCGCCGCCGTCAGGACGCCGGGCGGCGGCTCACCGGTGGAACATTTCATCCGCCAGCCGAGCGACCCCTATCGCGACTACGCCCTCAAATGGGACGGCGAGTGGAAGATCACCTACGAAACCTTCCGCGACATGGGCATCACCTACGCCGTCGGGCTGGTGCTGATCTACCTGCTGGTGGTGGCGCACTTCCGCTCGTATTTGATCCCGCTGGTGATCATGGCGCCGATTCCGCTGACCGTCGTCGGCGTCATGCCGGGACATGCCCTGCTGGGCGCGGAGTACACCGCCACCAGCATGATCGGCATGATCGCCCTGGCGGGCATCATCGTGCGCAACTCGATCCTGCTGGTCGACTTCATCAACCTCAAGGTGGCCGAAGGCATGCCGCTGAAGGAAGCGGTGGTCCGCTCGGCCTCCACCCGGGCGCAGCCGATCCTCTTGACCGCGGTGGCGGCGATGCTGGGCGCCCTGTTCATCCTCGACGATCCGATCTTCAACGGCCTGGCCACCTCGCTGATCTTCGGCATCTCCGTCAGCACCCTGCTGACCCTGGTCGTGATTCCGCTGCTCTACTTCATGGCGATGCGTGCAAGCGACGCCAAGTCGCCGGAGGCACCCCGAACTCGCGACGGAACGCGCGGCTGAAGGTGGCATCGGTTTCGTAGCCCACTTCCTCGGCGATGCGGGCCACGTTCAGCGAGCTGCGCCGCAGGTAGTTGGTCGCCAGCGCCATTCGCCAGTGGCCGAGGTACTGCATCGGCGACTGGCCGACGAAGTGGGTGAAGCGCTCGGCCAGCACCGAGCGGGAGGCGCCCACCTCGCGGGCCAGCGAATCCACGGTCCAGGGGTGCGCCGGCTTCTCGTGCATCAGCGCCAGGCACTTGCCGACGGCCCGGTCGCGCAGGCCCGCGAGCCAGCCGGTGTGCTCGGGCGAGAGCTGCGCCACGTACAGGCGCAAGGTTTCGACCACCATGACCTCGGACAGCTTGGCCAGCACGCCCTCGGTGCCGGGCCGGTTCGAGTTCGCCTCTTCCACCGCGTGCTGCAGCGAGGCTTCCAGCCAGCGACCCGTCTCCATGCTGCGCAGGTTCATCGTCACCACGCGCGGCAGCGCCGCCAGGACCGGCTGGAACAGGCGCGGGTCGCACACCAGGTAGCCGCAGATCAAGCGCGTCGCTTCGCCGCCGCCGCCGAAGTGCAGCAGCTTGGGGCGCTCGCGCAGGATCGCCTGGGCGTCCATCTGCAGCGGCTGCCCGCCGGCGGACGAAGCCATGGTGTGGGCATCGCCCTGGGGGAAGACGATGATGTCGCCGGCGCTCAGATGCAGCGGCGCCATGCCCTCGAGCGTGATCAGGCACGAGCCTTCCAGCATGTAGTGATAAAGCAGGACGCGTTCGGCGCCCAGCCCGAGCGTCTTCGCCAGCGACGCGTCGGCCGGCGAGGCGACGCACCAGGGGGCGGTGAAGCGGGCGTTGAAGAAGATCGCCCCGTTGAGCTGCACCACCTTCAGGATCTCGGACAGGGCATCCATCGGCCGATTACAGCCGAATGGCATAGCCTCGGCAATGCAGCGGACTGACCGGAGCCACCCATGAGCAACGAGCGCGGCAGCGAATTCGGCTTTGCAGCGCCGCACGACGTGCCCGTGCCCTACCTGCAGCGCATCGCCACCTACTACCAGGCGCTGGGATACGGTGCGCCCTACGAGTGGGCGCATTACGCCGAGGTGCCGTTTCATCCCCTGGCCAAACCCTTGTCCCGGTGCCGGATCGTGCTGATCACGACGGCGGCTCCGTTTCGCGAGGGCGCGGGCGACCAGGGGCCGGGCGCGCCCTACAACGCCCAGGCGAAGTTCTATGCGGTGTATTCGGGCGACACCGGCATCGACCACGACCTCCGCATCTCGCATGTGGCGATCGACCGCCAGCACACCACGGCCGAGGATCCGGCGACGTACTTCCCGCTGCCCCAGTTGCGGCGCATTGCCGCGTCGGGCCGCATCGGCTCGCTGGCGCCGCGCTTTCACGGCGCCCCGACCAATCGAAGCCATCGCGCGACGCTGGAAATCGACGCTCCCGAGATCGTGGCCCGCTGCCAGGCTGACGCCGTCGACGCCGCCATCCTGGTGGCCAACTGCCCGGTGTGCCATCAGACCGTCGGCCTGGTGGCGCGCCTGCTGGAGCAGAGCGGCATCGCCTGCGTGGTGATGGGCTGCGCCAAGGACATCGTCGAGCGGGTCGGTGTGCCGCGCCTGCTGTTTTCCGACTTCCCGCTCGGCAACGCCGCCGGGCGGCCCGGGGATCCGGCGTCGCAGGCCTTCACGCTCGAGCTCGCGCTGCGCACGCTCGAGGCCGCGCCGGGCCCGCGCACGACGGTGCAGTCGCCGCTGCGCTGGAGCGCCAGTCCCGACTGGAAGCTCGACTACTGCAACATCGAGCGTCTCGGGCCCGACGAAATCCGCCGTCGGCGCGAGGAGTTCGACCGGGCGAAGTTGCAGGCGAAGCAATTGCGGGACGGAATCGACCTTGCGTCCCGGGGCGAAGAGCAGCGCCGATAGGCCGTGTCGAGGCCGGCGATCGGGCACGAGCCTTCCCCGAGTCCAACGGCCCGGGACATCGTCCGACGCTTCAGGCGATGTCGAACCGGTCCAGGTTCATCACCTTCGTCCACGCGGCGACGAAATCGGCGACGAACTTCGCCTGCGCATCGGCAGCGGCATAGACCTCGGCGAGGGCACGCAGCTGCGCGTTCGAGCCGAAGACGAGGTCGACCCGCGTGCCGGTCCATTTCAGCTCGCCGCTCTTGCGATCGCGGCCTTCGAAAGTGCCCGTGTCGCCCGCCGCCGGCTTCCACTCCGTCTTCATGTCGAGCAGGTTGACGAAGAAGTCGTTGCCGAGCGTCCCGGGGAGCCGGGTGAACACGCCGTGCGCCGCGGCGCCGACGTTGGCACCGAGCACGCGCAGGCCGCCGACCAGGACCGTCATCTCCGGCGCCGTCAGCGTCAGCAGCTGCGCCTTGTCGATCAGCAGCGCCTCGGCCGGCGCGGCGTAGCGGTCCTTGAGGTAGTTGCGGAAGCCGTCGGCCACGGGCTCGAGCGGGGCGAACGAGTGGGTGTCCGTCTGCGCCTGCGAGGCATCCATGCGGCCCGGGGTGAAGGACACGAGCACCGACTGCCCGGCCTCCTTCGCCGCCTTCTCCACCGCGGCACTGCCGGCCAGCACGATCAGGTCGGCGAGCGAGATCTTCCGGCCGCCCGGCGCCGTGCCGTTGAACTCGGCGCGAATGCCTTCGAACGTCTTCAGCACCTTCGCCAGCTGCTCGGGCTGGTTCACGGCCCAGTCCTTCTGCGGCGCGAGGCGGATGCGGGCGCCGTTGGCGCCGCCGCGCTTGTCGGAGCCGCGGAAGGTCGAGGCCGAGGCCCAGGCCGTCGAGACAAGCTGAGCCACCGTGAGGCCGGACGCCAGCACCTTCTTCTTCAGCGACGCGATGTCCTCGGCATCGACCAGCGGGTGGTCGACCGTCGGGATCGGGTCTTGCCAGATCAGCTCATCGGCCGGCACCTCGGGGCCGAGGTAGCGGGCGCGCGGGCCCATGTCGCGGTGCGTGAGCTTGAACCAGGCTCGGGCGAAGGCGTCGGCGAGCTGCTCGGGGTGGGCGAGGAAACGGCGCGAGATCTTCTCGTAGGCCGGGTCGAGGCGCAGCGACAGGTCGGTGGTGAGCATGGTTGGCGGCAGGCGCTTGGTCGTGTCGTGCGCGTGCGGGATGCTGCCGGCGCCGGCGCCGCCCTTGGCCACCCACTGCTGGGCGCCCGCCGGGCTCCTGGTGAGCTCCCACTCGAAGCCGAACAGGTTCTCGAGGAAGTTGTTGCTCCACGTCGTCGGCGTCCTGGTCCAGGTGACCTCCAGGCCGCTGGTGATCGTGTCGCCGCCCTTGCCGCTGCCGAAGCTGTTGCTCCAGCCGAGGCCCTGCGCCTCGAGCTCGCAGGCCTCGGGTTCCTTGCCCACGTGCGAGGCCGGCGCGGCGCCGTGGGTCTTGCCGAAGCTGTGGCCGCCGGCGATGAGGGCCACGGTCTCCTCGTCGTCCATCGCCATGCGGCCGAAGGTCTCGCGGATGTCGTGCGCCGCGGCCACCGGGTCGGGGTTGCCGTCGGGGCCCTCGGGGTTGACGTAGATGAGGCCCATCTGCACGGCGCCGAGCGGGTTCTCGAGATCGCGCGTTTCCGGCACCTTGCTGTCGTCGTCCTTCACCAGCACGCCGTGCGGCTTGTCGACGCCCGGCGAGCCCTGCGAGTAGCGGATGTCGCCGCCCAGCCATTTCGTCTCGCGGCCCCAGTAGACGTCGAGGTCGGGCTCCCACGTGTCCGGCCGGCCGCCGGCGAAGCCGAAGGTCTTGAAGCCCATGCTCTCGAGCGCGACGTTGCCGGCGAGGATCATGAGATCGGCCCAGGAGATCTTGCGGCCGTACTTCTGCTTGACGGGCCAGAGCAGCCGGCGCGCCTTGTCGAGGCTGACGTTGTCCGGCCAGCTGCTGAGCGGGGCGAAGCGCTGCTGGCCGCGGCCGGCACCGCCGCGGCCGTCGCCGATGCGGTAGGTGCCGGCGCTGTGCCAGGCCATGCGGACGAAGAGTGGCCCGTAGTGGCCGAAGTCGGCCGGCCACCAGTCCTGCGAGTCGGTCATCAGGGCGGTCAGGTCCTTCTTCACGGCCGCGAGATCGAGGCTCTTGAACGCCGCGGCGTAGTCGAAGCCGGCGCCCATCGGGTCGGACTTGCTCGAGTGCTGCTGCAGCAGGTCGAGCCTGAGCGCGTCGGGCCACCAGTCGCGGTTGGTCGTGCCGCCGGGGCCTTGATGAAATGGGCACTTGGCTTCGGTGCTCATGGCGCCTCCAAGGAGCTCTTGCAGAACCCCGAGTGTCGGCCAACGAGGCGGTGACGAATTGCGGCTTATCAATCGTGCGGATAGGGAAAAGCTTCGCGTCGGCGGCGCCGCACGGTGCGGTGCGGGATCTAGCCCTCGGACCTGCGCCCAGCTCCGAGCAGTCGAGCCGGCAGGAGCAGCAGCGCCCGCAAGGTCGAGAACAGCGCATCGAAGGCGATGCCGACCAGCCGGAACGGCAAGGTCAGCAGCCAGACCAGCGGCCAGAGCAGCAGCGCCGCGAGCGCGACCGGCCAGCAGAGCACGAACAGCAGGCACCAGAGCACGAACGTGAACAGCGTTCCCATGCTGCGCCTCAGGTCGAGCGGAACGAGCCCGGGCCGAAGTCGACCACGCCGTCGTCCTTGGGCAGCAGGATCCACAGCAGCAGGTAGACGATCAGGCCGGTGCCGCCGCACACCAGCAGCAGGGCGAAGGTCAGGCGCCAGAGCCACGAGGGCAGGCCGGTCGCCGGCGCCAGGCCGCCGCACACGCCGCCGAGCCAGGCATCGGTGCGGCTGCGGCGCAGCCCGTGCAGCCAGTGCAGCACCGCGTTCCCGGCTGCTGGCGGCGTCTCGCCGAGGGCGCGGGTTTTCGCGCTGGCGAATTCCGCGTCGGAAATGGCGCCGCTGCGGTGCAGCTCGGCGAGTCGTTCGAGGTCGTTGGCGATGCCCATGGCAGGTGTCCCGGGATGGAGGAGCGACGGTCTACTCTAGGCGTCGTCTGCCGGCTTGCCCAGCGGGCTGCGACGAACTGCGTCCGGCGAAGGACGAAGCGTGCAAGGTGCCGATCGACGGCATGGCTCAGGCGGCGACGATCTCGATCCGCCGCCGATCGCCGCGCTCGTGCCGCGCCCGCAGCTGGCCGCAGCCGGCCTCCACGTCCTGCCCGGCCGACTGGCGCAGCTTGGTGAGGATGCCGCGGCGATGCAGATCGCGCGCCATGGCCAGCGAGCGTTCCGCCGCCGGCCGCGCCAGGGCCAGACCGTCGACGGTGTTGTACGGGATCAGGTTCAGCACCGCGTACCGCCCGGCAAGCAGGCGCACCAGTCCTTCGATCTCCTCGGCCGTGTCGTTGATGCCGGCCATGAGCGTCCACTGCACCTGCATCGGGTAGCCGGTGGCGCGCGCATAGGCGTCGCCGAGCGCCACCAGCTCGTCGGGCGCGATCGCCGGCGCGCGCGGTAGCAGACGCGCCCGCAGCGCCGCGTCGGTGCTGTGCAGCGACAGGGCCAGCGCCGGCTTCACCCGACCTTGCGGCAGGCGCTCGAACGCGCGCCGGTCGCCCACCGTCGAGAACACCAGCTGCTTGTGGCCGAGGCCGCCGCCGCTGCCGAGCAGGTCGATCGCCTCGAGCACCGCGTCGAGGTTGTGCGCCGGCTCGCCCATGCCCATGAAGACGACCTTGGTCACCGGACGGAGGCTGCGGGCAAGCGCGACCTGGGCGACGATCTCGGCGCTGCCGAGCTGGCGCTCGAGGCCGCCGATGCCGGTCATGCAGAACACGCAGCCCACGGCGCAGCCGACCTGGCTCGAGACGCACAGCCCGCCGCGCGGCAGCAGCACCGCCTCCACCGAGCGCCCATCGGCCAGGCCGACCAGGAGCCGGCGCGAGCCGTCGGCGCCGGCGTGATCGGCGCGCAGCACGGCCAGCGCGCGCAGCTCGGCTTCGAGCGCCGGCAGCGCTGCGCGCAAGGCGAGCGGCAGGAAATCCTCCAGGCGCCGCTTTCCCTGGGTCTGGGGTTCCGCCCGGGCCCACTGGCGCAGCACGCGCTCCTCGTGCAGGGGCCGCGCGCCGAGGGCGCGCAGGCGATGGCGCAAGGTGTCGACGTGGACGGGATTCATGAAATGCGAAGGAAATGCGAATGACCGGGCGCCCGCGATGGCGTGGAAGGCGGCTGACAGACTTTACAGATGCGCCGCCCTGCCGACACGCGCAGAATCGTTCCGGTCCAGACTGATCGGACCCAGGTGACCGCAACCGGACCGACGCGAGACACCGACGCAAGCTTCACACTCGATGTCGACCTGCTCGCACGACGCCGGGCGGAAAGGGCGCGCCGGGTCAATACGGTGCAGATCCCGGCGGTGCGCGCCGCCGGCTTCGCGATCCTCTGCGCCATCGCCATCCTCCAGGACCTGCGCCTGGGCGCCGCCCTCGACCGGCCGCCCCTGGCCGTGCTGCTCGCCCTGAACATCGGCTACGCGGCCGGGAGCTGGGCGATGCTGCGGGCGTGGTACGGCCGCACCGGCCGCCTCGATCTCGGCCTGCTTTTCCTGCATCTGGACATCCTCGTCTGGCTGCCGAACCTGCATCATCTCGAGCAGGCGCAGCTGTTCTTCGCCTGCCTGCTCCTGATCCGGGTCGCGGATCAGGTCGGCTACGGCTTTCGCCGCGCGCTCTACTTCAACCACGTCGTGGTGGCCGCCTACCTCGCCTACTCCTGCTGGGTCTGGATCGACGGATCGACGCAAGCGCACTGGTCGCAACGGCTGACGATCGCGGCCACGATGTACCTGCTCGGCATCTATCTCGCGTTCACCGGCCTGGTTTCCGAGCGCCTGCGCAGCCGGGTGCGTGAAGCGATGCACGCGGCACGCGAGCTGGTCGACAGCCTCGAGCAGAAGCAGCGCGCGCTCGAGAGCCAGGCGGTGGACCTCGAGGAGGCACGCCGGCGCGCCGAGCAGGCCAACGTCGCCAAGGCGCAGTTCCTGGCGACCATCAGCCACGAGATCCGCACGCCGATGAACGGCGTCCTCGGCACCACCGAGCTGCTGCTCGAGACGCCGCTCGATGCCGAGCAGCGGCATCTCGCCGAGACCGCGAATCACTCGGCGACCGCGCTCCTGGCCCTGATCGACGACGTGCTCGACCTGTCGCGCATCGAGGCGAGCAAGCTCACCCTGCACGAGACGACCTTCGATCTGCGGTCACTGATCCGCGAGACGGTCGAGCTGATGGCGACGACAGCGCGCGACAAGCCGATCACCCTGAGCTGCGCGATCTCTCGGCAGCTGCCGGCACGCGTCCAGGGCGATCCGTTCCGCTTGCGCCAGGTGCTGGTCAATCTCCTCCACAACGCGGTCAAGTTCACCGACCGCGGCCGGGTCGTCCTCGAGGTGATCGTCCTCGAGGCCGCGGCGGATGCCGTGCGGCTGCGCTTCTCGGTACGCGACACCGGCATCGGCATCGCCGAAGACCAGTTCGAGTCGGTGTTCGACGCCTTCACCCAGGTCGATGCCTCGAGCACGCGCCGCCACGGCGGCAGCGGCCTCGGCCTGGCGATCGTCAAGGAACTCGCCGACCTGATGGGCGGGCAGGTCGGCGTCGAGAGCCAGCTCGACCTGGGATCGACGTTCTGGTTCGAGCTGCGCCTGAAGACCGGCGCCGAGCCGGCGTCCGCGGCCGCGCCGGCGCCGCGCGAGCACGTCGACATCATCGTCCCGCCGGCGCAGATCCTGCTCGCGGAGGACGACGCCGTGAACCAGATGGTGGTCACGGCCATGCTGGAAAGGATGGGCTGCATGGTCGACGTGGTCGAGGACGGCGACGCGGCCTGCAGCGCGGCGACGCACAAGCGCTACGACCTCGTGTTCATGGATTGCCACATGCCGGTGATGGACGGCTTCGAGGCGACGCGCTGCATCCGCGACCGGGCGCAGGATGACGACCCGCGCACGCCGATCGTCGCCCTGACCGCCGATGCGCTTGCCGGCGACCGGGAGCGCTGCCTCGCCGCGGGCATGGACGACTACATGACCAAGCCGGTCAACATGGCGCAGCTCGGGGCGATGGTGCAGCGCTGGACCGGCGGCGCGCCGGCGCCCGGCTGAGTCGACGGCGGGGACGGGCCGCCGCCGATCGTGTCAGCCCGACGCGCCGACCGCCTCTGCGAGATGCCGCAGCAGCGCGCCGCCGTCGCCGCGCCAGGCGCTGCCGTGCATGCAGGCGAGCGTGCGCGGCTTCTGCTCCGCCAGCCGGGCGAGGATGGCCAGCGTCTGCGGCGTGTGCGCGTAGTAGTCCATCGGCTGGCGGAAGGCTTCGCTCGGGCCGAGGATGTCGGCTTCGGTCAGGGCCTGCTCGCCGTGGCCGGGCTGGGTGAACAGGTCGCCGCAGAAGAAGGTGCCGGTGGTGGTGTCCATCAGCAGGCCGCAGTCCCAGCCGTGCGGCACGTGCGGCGTGTCGAACCACTGCAGGGTGTGCCGGCCGAGCACGATCTGCTCGCCGTCGCCCAGGGCGCGCGGCGCGCGGTCGGCGATGTCGCCGACCGAGACCATCGCCGCGATCTGGCTGCAGAGCGGCGCGGCCGCGGGTGCGACGGCGAGCCACTCGTTCAGCGAACCGCACTCGTCGGCCTCGAAGTGCGACAGGCCGACGTGGCGCAGCCGCTCGACCGGCATGATCGCGGCGACCGCCTCGCGCACCAGCGGGAACATCCGCCGCGGGCCGGTGTGGAAGAGCAGCGGCTGGTCGTCGACCAGCAGGTACTGGTTGAAGCTGAAGGTCGGACCGTCGGGGAGGGAGACCGGGGTGTTGATGCGATAGATGCCCTCGGCGATCTCGTGGACGTTGGTGCCGGACTGCGGGTTCGTGATCATGGGCTGGCCTCGTGAAAGGAGTGGAGTTGCCGCAGGTTGTGGCGCCGCCGCGGCCGGCGTTACGGATTTATTTTTGCCGTCGCTTGGCTATGCTTGCAGCATGGAAGCCGTCGACGCCTCTGCTGCCGAGACGCCGGAGGGGCGCTTCGCCCGGCGCATCGCCGACGCCGCCCCGGGCGAGGCCGGCGATGCCGAGGCCGAGCTCTACCGTCTGCTCGCGCCGCGGGTTCGGCGCTACGGCTTGCGCCATCTGCGCGACGCCCACGCCGCCGCCGACCTGATGCAGCACGTCATGGTCCACACCATCGCCCAGCTGCGCGCCGGAGCGCTGCGCGAGCCGGAGCGGGTGCTCTCGTTCGTGCTCGGCACCTGCCGCCTCACGGTGATGGACCAGCGCCGCGGCGAGCGCCGCCGCGCCGAGCTGCTCGAACGCTACGCCGAAGACCTGCCGATGGCCGACCTGCAGATCGCGCCGCGCCTCGACCAGGCGCGCGTCGCCGATTGCCTGGAGCGGCTGCCGGAGCGCGAGCGGACGGTGCTGGTGATGACCTTCTACGACGAGCAGCCGTCCGAGGCCGTCGGCACGCAGCTCGGCCTCTCGGCCGGCAACGTGCGCGTGATCCGGCATCGCGGCATCGACAAGCTGCGGCGCTGCGTCGACGCCGGCAGGAGGCCGTCGTGAGCGGCGGCAACGGCCATCTCTCGGTCGAGGCGCTGCTCGACTACTGGCTGCACGAGAACGCGTCTTCGGCCGCGGTCGACGCCGCCGACGAGCACCTGATGCAGTGCGAAGCGTGCGGGCACGCGCTCGACGAGCTGATCGCCCTCGGCGAGGGCGTGCGCTCGGCCTTTCGCGCCGGCGCCGTCTCGGCGGTGACGACCGCTGCCTTCGTGCGCCGGCTGGCCGGCCAGGGAATGCGCGTGCGCGAGTACCGGCTGCCGGTCAACGGCAGCGTCGACTGCACCGTCGCGCCCGATGACGAGCTGCTCGTCTCCCACCTCGAGGCGCCGCTCGAGGGCGTGCAGCGCCTCGACGCAGTGACCGAATGGTCGCTCGAGCCCGGCATTGAGCATCGCCTCGAGGACGTGCCCTTCGATCCGCAGGCGGGCGAGGTGCTTTACCTGCCGAAGCTGGCGGCGGTGAAGGAGCTGCCCGCGAACATCCTGCAGGTCAAGCTCCTGGCCGTGGAAGCCGCGGGCGTACGCGAGATCGGGCGCTACGTCTTTCACCACCGGCCGTGGCCGGGCTGAGGCGCAGCGACCCCCTTCACGACGACTGCGCGGCGCAGAGGCAGCCCTGCTCGCCGGCGTCGCAGTTGCAGCCGGGGCCGCAGGCGCACGCCGGGGCGGCGATCACCGGGCTCGAGGCGACGGCCTGGCAGCCGCAGGTGCAGCCGGCGCCCGGGCAGTCGACGCATCGGCACGAGGGGGAGGTGGAGGTGAAGGAAGCGTTCATCGAGATCTCCTGAGGGGTGGTCGGACCCGGCGGATCCGTGGGGCGAATTCTGTGGAGAGGGCGGGATTTGCACTTGAACGAAACGGCTGACTTCTAGAATCCGCGCGCCAATCCAACACCGAGGAAAGCAAGTCATGGCGATGGACGTGATCGACTACGAGATCAAGGGCGCGGAGATGCAGTTCGTGGAGGTCGAGCTCGACCCCGGCGAGGCGGCCATCGGCGAGGCCGGCAGCATGATGTTCATGGACGCCGGCATCGAGATGGACACCGTGTTCGGCGACGCGTCCGCCTCGCAGAGCGGCGGCTTCTTCGGCAAGCTGCTCGGCGCCGGCAAGCGCCTGGTCACCGGCGAGTCGCTCTTCACCACCGTCTACACCAACAGCGGCAACGGCAAGCGCCGGGTCGCCTTCGCCGCGCCCTATCCCGGCAAGATCCTGGCGGTGGACCTGCGCCAGTTCGGCGGCACGCTGATCTGCCAGAAAGACGCCTTCCTGTGCGCGGCCCGCGGCGTGTCGCTCGGCATCTACTTCCAGCAGAAGCTCTCGGTCGGCTTCTTCGGCGGCGAGGGCTTCATCATGCAAAGGCTGGACGGCGACGGCCTCGCCTTCGTCCACGCCGGCGGGACCGTGCTCAAGCGCGAGCTGCCGGACGGCCAGACGCTCTTCGTCGACACCGGCTGCATCGTCGGCATGACCCCGAACGTGAACTTCGAGATCCAGTACGTGGGCAAGGTCAAGACCGCCCTCTTCGGCGGCGAGGGCCTGTTCTTCGCCAAGGTCACCGGGCCGGGCACGGTCTGGCTGCAGAGCCTGCCGTTCTCGCGCCTCGCCTCGCGGGTGTTCGCGGCGGCGCCGCAGCGCGGCGGCTCGCGCGAGGAAGGTTCGGTGCTCGGCGCCGGCGCGCTCGGCGGGGTGCTGGGCGGGATCTTCGGCGACGACGAGTAGCCGGCGCCGCGGGGAGCGTGCTCGCGCCGCGCGCCTCAGGCGGCGCGGCCCGGCGGGCGCGCCGGCCAGGTTCGCGCCGAGGCGACGAACATCGCCGCGCCGACGAGCAGCGCGGTCGCCGCGACCAGCAGCGCGCGCTGGAACGCGGCATGGACATCGCCGCCGCTCAGCCGCAGCAGCCCGGAAACCATCGGCGGGCCGAGCGACTGGCCGAGCGCCCAGAGGGTGGTGATGAGGCCCATCGTGGGGGTGGCGTTGTGCGGTCGGATGCGCCGCGCCTCCTGCAGTGCGAACAAGGTGAGCGTGGTGAAGGGAAAGCCGAGCAGCAGGCTGCCGATCGCGAAGCCGGCCTGCGTCGGCCAGGCGACGCCGAGGCCGATGCCCGCGGCCTGCAGCACGTAGGCGCCGGCGAGCAGGCGCCGCCGGTCGATCGCGGCGTTGAGGCGGGCCGACAGCAGGGCGCCGCAGACGACGCCGCCGCCGAAGATCGGCCAGAACAGGTCGATCAGCGGCGAGCCCGGTATCGCCGCGCGCGCGATCACCGGCAGGAAGGTGGCGGTGACGATGTAGCCGAAGCCGGAGATGCCGTAGGCCATGGCGAGCACGCCGACCTCGGCCTTGCCGTGCGCCTCGTGCCGCGCAGCGGGCGCAGACGGCGAAGGCGCTGCCATCGCCGCCGTCGCGGCCGCGGCGTGCTGCAGCGGCGCTTCTTGCTCGCGCCGGAACACCTGCCATACCGCCGCAGTCAGAAGCGCCGCGAGCAGGCCGAAGACGATCCACGCGGCGCTCGCACGCCACTGCCACGCCACCATCGCGCCGCCGAGCAGGCCGCTGCCGACGATGCCGACTCCCGGCCCGGCGAACATCACGCCGGCCAGCGAGGGCTTGCCCCGCGCCGCGAGCTGCGCCAGGCACCAGCCCGACGATTGCAGCAGCACGTAGGCGCTGACCACGCCGGCGGCGAAGCGCAGCGTCGGCCAAGTCCAGGGCCAGGGCAGCGCCATGGCCAGGGTGAGCAGGGCGGTGGCGACGAGGCCGCGACGGACGATCGCCGGCCCGTCGGCGGGCTTGCGCAAGCCGAGGGCGCGTCGCAGCCAGGGGTCGAAGGTGCAGAGCAGCGCGCCGACCAGATAGCCGAGGTAGTTCGTGCTCGCCAGCCAGCTCGCGTGCTGCAGGTCGACGACGCCGTCGTGCAGCATCATCGGCATGATCGGCGTGAAGGCGAAGCGGCCGATGCCCATCGCCACGGCGAGGGCGGCGAGGCCGGCGAGGGCGATGCGCAGCGGCGTCAAGTCCGAGGCGCGAGAAACTCGCACAGCAGGCGATGGAAGTGGTGCACGCCGCGCTCGTGCGAAGGCGAATAGCGGCCGCTCAGATAGAGGCGGGAGCGCAGGCCGCGCTGCACCGACTCGACGGCCGCCTCGTCCTCCATCTCCACCTGGTCGAGCGCGGCGCCGGCGCCGCTTCCGAGGCGGTCGGCATCGAGCACGTAGCCGCGAAAGCTCACCCGCGTGCGGTCGGGCGCGAGCGGCTGCACCAGGTTCAGCGACAGCCCCCAGGGGTAGAAGTTGAGCATCAGGTTCGGGAACACCCACCAGTAGTAGGCGGCGATCCGCCGGCCGTGGTCGGGCGAGGATGGCGACAGCTCGAAGGCGGCGTCGCCGTCGCGCGCCTCCGCGAGCTGCAGACTGCCGTAGCGCCCGAGGTGATACTCGTAGCGGTCCATGGCGAGCACCTGGTTGAGCCCCGGGTGGAGGAAGGGGATGTGCAAGCCCTCGAGGTAGTTCTCGACATAGAGGGCCCAGTGCCCGGCGATCTCGAAATCGCGGTCGCGCGACGGGTCGTGTCTGAAAGCGTCGAACGGCAGCCACGCCAGACGCTTGGCGATGTCGGTGAAGAAGGCGTCGAACGGCGCCGCCGGAGCGAGCGACGCGAACGCCTGTCCCGCGAAGCTGGCGAACGGCACGCGGGGCAGATGGTCCGAGGGGCTGGGGAAGTCCTGCGCCTGCTCGAAGCCGGGCATGAAGATCATGCGACCCTCGAGGTCGAAGCGCCGCGAGTGATAGCCGCAGCGGATCTGCTCGGCCCGGCAGGGCGCGCGCACCAGGAGGTTGGCGCGGTGGGTGCAGACGTTCGACAGGCAGCGCAGTTCGCCGGCGGCGTCGCGCGCGAGGAGCAGCGGCTCGTCGAGGTGCCCGGCCAGCATCTCGCGCGGCGAGAGCGAGCCCGGCGCTTGGACGTCGCCGAGGTCGCCGAGCCATTGCCAGGTGCGGGCGAAGACGCGCTCGCGGCTCAGCGTGTGGAGGCCGGGATCGAGGTAGAAGGCACTCGGCAGGGTGCGCGCCCGGGTGACATCGGGGTCGACGGCGAAGGCGAATTCCATGGCCGCTCTAGTTCCGGCGATCGGGAGGTGTGGAGCGAATCGCCGAACGCATCGTGGTCAGGATATGCCGTGAGAGCTCGCGCCGGGGAGAAGGCCAGATTTCTTGGGGGTTGCCCTCTTTACGATCCTCGTCGATTTCGATTCACTCGGTGACCCTAGCGAAGCGCCTGGAGTCCACCGATGAATCCGCTGCCTGTCGTTCTCAACGCCACCCGTCGCCTGCGCCGGCCCACACTGTGGACGCTTGCCGCGGTCGGCGCAATGCTCGGCTTCGGCCTGGCTGCCGGCGAAGCCTCCGCACAGGCAAAGACCATCCGGATCGGCGTGCCGACCGCGATGCAGCTGCAGGTGGGCCGCGACACCCAAGACGCAATGAAGATGGCCATCGACGAGGTCAACGCAAAGGGCGGCGTGCTCGGCCGCAAGCTCGAGATGGTAGTGGCCGACGAAACCGAGAACCCCGAGACCGGCATCAGCGCGATCAAGAAGCTCACCGCCGACGAAAAGGTCGACGTGCTGATCGGCGGCTACACCAGCGGCGTGACGCTGGCGCAATTGCCGCACATCTCGGCGGCCAAGACGATCTATCTCAACGTCGGCTCGGCGTCGCCCTCGACCAACGCCAAGGTCAAGACCGACTACGACAACTACAAGTACATCTTTCGCGTCGGACCGATCAACGCCGCCCACCAGGCGCGGCAGATGACGGGCTTCGTTTCGGGCTTCGTCAAGGGCGAGCTCGGGCTGTCGAAGATCGCCATCGTCGGCGAGAACGCCAAGTGGGTGCAGGATCTGGTGCCGCTCTTGAAGAAGGGCGCCACCGACGCCGGCGCCGACGTGCGCACCACCGAGTTCTTCGACTCGCAGACCTCTGACTTCTCGCCGCTGTTCAGCAAGGTCAAGGATTCGGGCGCCCAGTACATGGTGGTGATCCTGTCGCACGCATCGAGCGACATCTTCGCCAAGCAATGGCACGACGCGCAGTTCCCCATGCCCTACGGCGGCATCGACGTGAAGAGCATGGACGGCGACTTCTGCGAGCGCATCGGCGCCAAGTCGGTGGGCGAGATGGCAGCCAACTTCGCGGTGCGCGCGCCGCTGACGCCCAAGACGATTCCGTTCTTCGACGAGTTCCGCAAGCGCACCAACCGGGCCCCGGTCTATACCGCGTTCGGGGCCTACGACGCGGTGCACATCTATGCCGAGGCCGTCGCGCGTGCCGGCAGCACCGACACGGATGCGGTGATCAAGCAGCTTGAGAAGACCAGCTATGTCGGCGTTCCCGGCACCATCGAGTTCGACGACACGCACGACGTCAAGCCCGGTACGGCCACCTACAAGGGGCCGTCGTTCCTGTTCGCGCAGTGGCGGGACGGCTGCAAGCGCGAGGTCGTGCACCCGAAGGAGCTGCGCACGGCCGACTTCGTCTACCCGTCATGGATCAAGAAGTAAGCCCCGCCTGAACCCGGCCGCGCCGCCCTTCACGAGCGGCTCTTTTTGATCGACAGGGGCCGCCTTGCTGGAAATCCTGATCGTCGGCGCGGTAAGCAGCGCCATCTACGCCATGCTCGCGGTGGGCTTCACGCTGATCTTCGGCGTCGCCCGGATCCTCAACCTGGCGCACGGCACGTTCTATGCGCTGGGGGCCTACGGCGCCTACTTCTTCACCTCGAGTTTCAAGCTGCCCCTGCTTCTGGCGGCGCTGCTGGCCGTGGCGCTGGTGGCGGCGTTCGGCATCGCGGTGGAACGCGTGCTGATCCGGCCGATGCGCAAGAGCCAGCTGGCGATGCTGATGATCACGCTGGCGGTGGCGCTGGTGGTCGAGCAGGCGCTGTTCCTGACCTTCGGCTCGGAGTACCGCAACGTCCCGGCCTTCGTCGACGCCAAGTTCACGATCGGCGGCGTCAGCATCGGCGGCGCGCGGCTGCTGGCGCTGGGCGTGGGCGTGGTGCTGATCGGCGCGCTCTGGCTTTTCATCCAGCACACCCGCATGGGCTCGGCGATCCTCGCGATCTCGCAGGATGCCGAGGCCGCACAGTACATGGGCATTCCCAGCGACCGCATCTTCGCACTGGTGATGGGCATTTCGGCCGCGCTCGCCGCCGCCGCAGGCGTACTGGCGGGGCCGTTTCTCACCGTGCAGCCGACGATGTGGCTGCTGCCGATCGTCAAGGCGTTCGCCATCGTCGTGGTCGGCGGCCTGGGCTCGATCCCGGGCAGCATCCTGGCCGCACTGATGCTGGGGTATGCCGAAACCATCGTCGGCTACCTGATCTCCACCTCCTGGACCGAGATCGTCTCGGTGGCAGCCACCTTGCTGATGCTGGTGGTGCGGCCCGCCGGCTTCTTCGGTCGGCGCGCAAGCTTCTAGGGCCATGTTTCGGAAACCCGTCGACCTTGTCGGTGCGGCCGCCTTCCTGGCCTTCATGGCGGCGTTGCCGCTGGTATTCCGGAGCAACTACCTGATCGGCGTGCTCACCGTCAGCGTGATCTACGGCATCTGGGCGGTGACATGGGACTTCATGTCGGGCCTCACCGGCCGCGAGAACTTCGGCCACAGCCTGTTCATCGGCGTTGGCGCCTATACCGCCGGCTTCATGAACACCACCTTCGGCATGCCGGGCTGGTGGAGCCTGCCCGCGGCGATGGTCATGGCCGTGCTGTTCGCGCTGTTGATCGGTCTGCCCACGTTGCGCCTGAAAGGCCCCTACTTCGCGCTGGCGATGCTGTCGGGCGCGGTGATCATGCAGCGGTTGATGCTGATCTTCTGGGAGCACACCGGAGGCGAGGAAGGCATCAACGGTCTGACGCCCTTGATCAGGAACCAGCTCGGCTTCTACTACTTCGCGCTCGCCACGCTGGCGGCAATCACCGCGCTGCTGCTGGCGCTGGCGCGCTCGCACTGGGGGCTGATCCTGCGCGCCATCCGCGGCGACGAGGCCACCTGCCAGGCTGCCGGAATCAACGTGACCTTCTACAAGATCGCGTCGCTGACGATCAGCGCGGCCTTTGCGGGCGCCGGCGGCGCGATGTACGCGCACTACCAGTTGCAGGTGAGCCCGCAGCTGTTCGCCGTGGTCACGTCGATCACCATCATCACCATGGTCTACGTGGGCGGCATGGCCAGCATCTACGGCCCGGTAGGCGGCGCGATCCTGCTGGTGCTGCTGACCGAGCTGCTGCGCAACTTCGGCGAATGGCGGCTGATGGTGTACAGCTGCGTGCTGATCGCCATCCTCTTCTTCGTGCCGGGCGGGCTGGTGGCACCGACCTGGCGGCGCATCAAGGCGGCGCGGGGCTGGGGACCATGAGTGCGGTGAGCGCCGCCGCGCCGCTGCTCGAGGTGAGCAAGCTCAACAAGCATTTCGGCGGCCTGTACGCGGTGAAGAACGTGTCGTTCGGCGTGCAGCGCGGCGAGATCGTAGGCGTGCTGGGTCCCAATGGCGCCGGCAAGACGACGCTGTACAACCTGTTGACCGGCTTCATCGCGCCCGACGCCGGCGCCACCATCCGCTTCGAAGGCCGCTCGCTGCTGGGCCTTGCGCCGCATCGCATCGCCGGGCTCGGGATCTCGCGCACCTTCCAGTTGTGCCGGCCGTTCGTCGGCATGAGCGTGGCGGAGAACGTGATCGTCGGCGCGCTCGGTGCACGCCGCCACGGAATCACCGACCACGAGGCCTTGGCCGCCGGGCTGCTGCGGCGCGTGGGCCTGGCCGGCAAGGACAGGCTGCCGGTGGAGGTGCTGTCGTACGGCGACCAGCGGCGGCTCGAGATCGCGCGCGCGCTGGCTGCGGGCCCGGCGCTGCTGCTGCTCGACGAGCCGTTCGCCGGCCTGGGCAGCGGCGAGATCGAAGACCTGTCGACGCTGATCCGCCAGGTGCACGCCGAAGAGGGCCTGACGGTGGTGCTGATCGAGCACAAGCTGCGCGAGTTCATGCGTCTGGTCGGTCGCGTGATCGCCCTCGATTTCGGCGAGGTGATCGCCGAGGGCACACCCGAGGCGATCGTGCAGCACCCGGCGGTGATCGAGGCCTACATCGGCCGCGGCAACGTCGACCCGCTGGAGGCCGGCCGTGCTGCTTGAGTTGCGTGAGTTGTCGGTGAGCTACGGCAAGGCGGTGGCGCTGGAGAACGTGACGCTGCAAGTCGACGCGGGCGAGTTCGTCGCTGTGCTGGGCCCCAACGGCGCCGGCAAGAGCACGCTGCTGAAAGCGATCTCGCGCGCGCAGCCGTCGACCGGGGTGCTGAACCTGCGCGGCGAGTCGTTGCAGGGCCTGCCGGCGCATGCGGTGGTCGGCAAGGGCATCTGCCACTGCCCCGAGGGCCGTCGGTTGTTCCCGGAGCTGACGGTGCTGAAGAACGTGATGCTGGGCGCCTACCTGCGGCGCGATGCGGCTGCGGTGGCGGCCGACCTGGAGCAGGTCTACGGCCTGTTCCCGATCCTGCGAGACCGGGAGCAGCAAGTCGTGAGCACGCTGTCGGGCGGCCAGCAGCAGATGGTGGCGATCGGGCGCGCGCTGATGGGCAAGCCGGCGCTGCTGCTGCTCGACGAGCCGTCGGTGGGTATCGCCCACCGCCTGAAGATCGAGATCTTCGACGTCATCAAGCGCATCCAGCGCAGCGGCACGGCGATCCTGATGGCCGAGCAGGACGCGCAGTCGGCGCTTCGCATCGCCGACCGGGTCTACGTGCTGGAGCATGGGCGCGTCGGCCGCGAAGGCACCGCCGCCGAGCTGGGCGCCGACGACTACATCCGGCAGGCCTACCTCGGGGTGGGCTGAGGGGAGTCCACTCTAAGTGGAGGCCGGCGCTCCCCGCTTGAGCGCATCGAGCAGCGGCGCGACGATGTCCATCGGCAGGGGAAAGACGATGGTCGAGTTCTTGTCCGCGGCGATCACCGTCAGCGTCTCCAGGTAGCGCAGCTGGATCGCCTGCGGCTGCCGCGCCAGGATCTCCGCGGCCTGGGCGAGCTTCTCGGAGGCCTGCAGCTCGCCCTCGGCGTGGATCACCTTGGCGCGCCGCTCCCGCTCGGCCTCGGCCTGGCGCGCGATCGCCCGGATCATGCTTTCGTTGAGGTCGACATGCTTGATCTCGACGTTGGCGACCTTGATGCCCCAGGCATCGGTCTGGCTGTCGAGGATCTTCTGCAGGTCCAGGTTGAGCCGCTCGCGCTCGCTCAGCATCTCGTCGAGGGTGTGCTTGCCGAGCACCGTGCGCAAGGTGGTCTGGGCGAGCTGGCTGGTCGCGGCGAGGAAGTTCTCGACCTGGATCACCGCCCGCTGCGCATCGACGACCCGGAAGTAGAGGACGGCGTTGACCTTCAAGGTCACGTTGTCACGCGAGATCACGTCCTGGCTCGGGACGTCGACGACAACGATGCGCAGGTCGATGCGGACCATCTGCTGGACGCCGGGAACGAGGATGACCAGGCCCGGGCCCTTGACACGCCAGAAGCGCCCGAGCTGGAAGACGACGGCGCGCTCGTACTCGCGCAGGATGCGCAGCGAGCTGGCCAGGAGCAGCAGCAGGATGACGAGGATGATCGAGCTGGGAATCATCGCGGGACTCCTTGGGTTGCGGGGGCGTCGGCGACGGTGCTCACTTCGAGGGTCAGGCCGTCGACGCGCGTGACGCGCACGCGCTCGCCGGTGCGCAGCGGCTCGGCGGCGCGAACCCTCCAGCGCTCGCCGTCGACCTCGGCCCAGGCCTCCTGGCCGACGCATTCGATCACCTCGCCCGAGGCGCCGATCATGTGCGGCGCACCGCTGACCACCGGCCGCCGGCGCGCCCTCGCCGCCATGCCGGCGATGCCGATGACGAAGGCGGCCGAGACCAGCGTCACGGTGCCGATCAGCGCCAGCGGGATGCCGAACCCCGGCACATCGCTGTCGATCAGCAGCAGGGCGCCGAAGGCGAAGGCGGCGATGCCGCCGATGCCGAGCGCGCCGTAGCTCGGCACGAAGGCCTCGGCCACGAAGAAGGCGATGCCCAGGAGGATCAGGCCGACGCCGGCGTAGTTGACCGGAAGCATCTGCAGCCCCCACAGCGCGAGCAGCAGCGCCACGCCGCCGATCACGCCGGGGAGCACGTACCCGGGGTTCATGAACTCGAACAGCAGGCCGTAGACGCCGAGCATCATCAGCATCAGCACCAGGCTCGGCTCGCTGAGGACGGCGAGGAGCCGGCCGCGCCAGTCGGGCTCCAGCACGACGACGCTGGCGTTCGCCGTGGCCAGCTTGACGCTGCCGGCGCCGGTCTCGCCCATGGCGATGACGCGACCGTCGAGCTGGCGCAGCAGGTCGTTCAGGTCGAGCGCGACGAGATCGATCACCTTGCGCGCGAGCGCGTCGCTCGCCGACAGGCTGACCGACTCGCGCACCGCTTGCTCGGCCCAGGCCGTGTCGCGGCCGCGCCGCTGGGCGAGGCTGCGGATGTAGGCGGCGGCGTCGTTGACGCGCTTGGCGGTCATCGTGTCATGGCTTGGCGCGGCGGGCGCCGACGCGGCACTGCCGGACCGGCCGGGCGGCTCCGCGCCCCCTCCCGGCATCGGCATGCCGATCTCGACCGGCGTCGCCGCGCCCAGGTTGGTCGCCGGCGCCATCGCCGCGACGTGCGCCGCGTAGAGGATGTAGGTGCCGGCGCTCGCGGCCCGGGCGCCCTGCGGCGCCACGAAGGCGGCGACCGGCGTCGAAGAGGCGAGGATGTCCTTGATGATGATGCGCATCGAGGTGTCGAGGCCGCCCGGCGTGTCCATCTGCAGGACGACGAGCTGCGCGTGCTCCTGCGCCGCCCTTTCGAGAGCGCGCGTGACCTGCTGCGCCGTCGCCGGGCCGATGGCGCCATCGATGCGCAGCACGACCACCGGCGGCGGGGCTGCCGCGTTCGACTCGGGCATCCCGGCCAGCGCCGCAAGCAGCGCGAGCGAGCTTCCGAGCCAGATACGGGGTTTCACAGTGGCCTGCGACGGGTCCGCAGGCAAAGCGTACACCCGCCGGAACAATCTGGTCTCCCGACCCGCCGGCGCCCGGCGGCGTTGCTCAACCCGCGCGCAGCAGCCGCTTCATGACCTTGCCGTTGGCATTGCGCGGCAGCGGCTCGCTCCGCCAGGCGATCGTCTCGGGCACCTTGTAGTCGGCGAGCAGCGCCGCGCAGTGGGCGCGCAGGGCCGCGTCGTCCGGACCGATGCCAGGGGCGTAGACGGCGGCGTGCACGCGCTCGCCGAGCACCGGGCAGGGCACGCCGATCACCGCCGCCTCGACAACGCCGGGCCAAGCCATCAGGGCGTTCTCCACCTCGACCGAATAGACCTTGTAGCCGCCGCGATTGAGCATGTCCTTCTTGCGGTCGACGATGCGGACGTAGCCCTCGGCGTCGATCGAGCCGAGGTCGCCCGAATGCCAGTAGCCGGCGGTGAACGAGGCCGCCGTCGCCTCGGGGTTGGCCCAGTAGCCGGGCACGACCATCGGCCCGCCGATCCAGAGCTCCCCGGTCTCGCCCGGCGGCAGCTCGTGGCCGGCGTCGTCCATCACCCGGATGTCGGCGCAGGGGACCGGCACGCCGACCGAGTCGGCCCGGCCCTCGGCCGGGCCGTGCGGCATCAGCGTCGCCGGCGAGGTGGTCTCGGTGGCGCCGTAGGCGTTGAGCAAGGTCAGCCGGGGCAGCCGCTCGGCGAGCGCGGCGATGGTCGCCTCCGGCATCGGCGCACCGCCGTAGCCGCCGACCCGCCAGTGCGACAGGTCCTCGCGCGCGAACGCCTCGCTCATCAGGCAGAGGCGGTACATCGCCGGCACCAGCAGGGTGTGGCTGATGCGCTCGCGCCCGAGCAGCTGCACGAACGGCTCGGCCTTGAACTCGGGGACGACGACCACCGTGCCGCCGACGTGCCACATCGTCGCGATGATCGCGATCAGCCCAGTGACGTGGCTCGCCGGCACCGCCAGCGCCGAGCGGTCGCCCGGCCCGAGGCGCATGCCGGCCTCGTAGTGCAGGACGCTGTGCGCGATCGAGAGGTGGGTGAGCATCGCGCCCTTGGGCCGGCCGGTGGTGCCGGAGGTGTAGAGGATCACCGCGGTGTCGGTCTCGAGCCGCTCGGCCGCGGGCGGCGCGTCGACGCCCGGCTGGGCCAGAGCGGCCAGGTCCGACGCCGCCAGCCGCAGCGCCAGCGCCGGCGCCTCCTCGGGCAGCGGCACGCGGTCGGCGAGCGCGTCGTCGAAGACGATGCCGATCGCGCCGCACTGCCCGGCGATGAAGGCCAGCCCCGGCCGCGCCTCGCGGATGCCCACCGGCACCGCGATTGCGCCGAGCCGCTGCAGGGCCAGGAGCACGAACAGGAACTCCGGCCGGTTCGAAAGCAGCATCAGCACCCGGTCGCCGGCGCCGACGCCCCGGGCGGCGAGGCCGGCGGCGAGGCGATCGGCTTCCGCTCCGGCCTCGACGTAGCTCCAGCGCCGGCCCTCGTGGACGATGGCCTCGCGGTCGCCGCGCGCGGCACGGGTCCGCTCGAACATCGGCAGCAGTCCCGCGGCCCGGTCGACGAAGCAGCGGACGATGCGGTCGCCGTGCAGCGCCTCGGCGCGCATCGCCGGCACCGGGTGGGCGTGCCACGGATTCATCGCTCGCCTCACACCGTCGTCAGGGCCGCGTTCGTGCCGCGCTCGATCACCACCTCGTGGTCGACCAGGCTGCGGGCGTGGTTCAGGTCGCTCTGCGCCATCAGCACCGAGACCGCGCTGCCCTTGAGGCCGGCGATCACCTCGGCGAGGCGCTTCGAGAGCACCGGCGCGACGCCCTCGAACGGCTCGTCGAGCAGCAGCAGGCGGGTGCCGACCGCGAGCGCGCGCGCCAGCGCCGCCAGCTTCTGCTGCCCGCCGGAGAGCAGCAGCGCCCGGCGCTCGCGCATCTCCTGCAGCTCGGGCAGCACGCGATAGACCAGCGCCAGCCGCTCCTCGGCGTGCAGCGCCCGGTTCACCCACACCGGCAGGAGGATGTTCTCCTCGACGGTGAGCTCGGGCACCAGGCCGCGGTCCTCGGGCATGTAGCCGATGCCGAGCGCGGCGCGGCGGTGAGAAGGCAGTGCGGCGACGTCCTGACCGTCGAAGACGATCCGCCCCGAGCGCACCGGCAGGTGCCCCATGACGCTCCGCATCAGCGTCGTCTTGCCGGCGCCGTTGCGGCCGACCAGCCCGACCAGGGCGCCGTCCGGCACCGTCAGGCTCAGGCCGCGCAGCGCCTCGACGTTCTGGATGCTGACGTGCAGCGACTCGATCTGCAGCATGGCGTTGACAGGCCCTACCTTACTCCGCGATCAGCTCGCCGGTGACGTAGCGGCGCACGTCGGCGCTCGCCAGCGCCTCGCCCGGGGCGCCGTCGGCGATGATCCGGCCGGCGTAGAAGGCGATCACCCGGCTGGCGTAACGCTCGACGATGTCCATGTCGTGCTCGACGAAGAGCACCGTCATGTGCGCGTCGGCGAGTCCGCCCATGATCGTGTCCATCATCGGGAACTTCTCCTCGGCGGCGACGCCGCTGGTCGGCTCGTCGAGGAGCAGGAGGCGCGGCTCGGCCGAGAGCGCCATGGCGATGTCGAGCAGCTTCCTCACCCCGCCGGGCAGCTCGGCGCCGCGCCGATGGCGATGCTCCTGCAGGCGAAAGCGCTCGAGCAGCGCCTCGGCACGAGCGATCGTCTCGGCCCGGCGCGCCGGCTTCCAGAAGCTGAGGCCGGGATCGTGGCAGGCGTTGGCGACGAGCATGTTGTCGAGCACCGTCAGGTCGCCGCAGAGCTGCGGGATCTGGAACGAGCGTGCCACGCCGAGGCGGGTGATCGCCCGAGGCGCGAGCGGGGTGATGTCGCGGCCCTCGAGCAGGATCTGGCCTTCGTCGGGCTTGAGGTAGCCGGTGATCATGTTGACCAGGGTGGTCTTGCCGGCGCCGTTGCTGCCGATCAGGCTCACCCGCTCGCCGGCGGCGAGGTCAACCTGCAGGTCGGCGGCGGCGACGACCGCGCCGAAGCGCTTGTTCAGGCCGCGGGCCTCGAGCAGCGGCGGAGTCATCCGAGCGGCCTCCATGCTTCGCACTCCGGCGCGAGCGCTTGGGAGCGGCCCGGCGCGCTCATCAGCGCCGCTCCCGGTGCCAGAGCGAGCCGATGCCCTTCGGCAGGAAGCGGATCACGAGCAGCAGGAAGACGCCGAGCGCGAGCTGCCAGGTGTTCGGGAAGTACGAGCTCGAGAACGAGCGCACGACCTCCAGCACCGTGCTGGCGACGAACACCGCGACGACGCTGTGCCAGCCGGCGAGGATGGCGACGAACACGAATTCGCCGGAGGTCGTCCAGAAGCTGAAGGTCGGCTCGATGTGGCCGAGCGCCATGACCACGAGCGCGCCGCCGAGCCCGCCGCAGAACGCCGCGAGCACGAAGTTGATCGCCATCGCCTGGCGCACCGAGCCGCCGAGGTACTCGACGCGCAGCTCGTTCTCGCGCGTGGCGAGGGTAACGAGGCCGCGGGTGCTGTCGAAATAGATCCGGGCCAGCGCCGCCATCACGACCGCGAAGCCGACGGTGACGAGGAAGAGGATGAAGCCGACCCGGTCGTCGGGGAGCTTCTGGCCGAGCAGGGTCGGCCGGCCGAGGTTGAAGCCGTCGGAGCCGCCGAAGGTCTCGAGCTTCATCAGCAGGCCGTAGGTCACCATGGACAGCGCCAGCGTCAGCATCGCGAAGAAGATGCCGCGGTAGCGCGAGAGGAGCGGCGCGAACGGCGCCGCGATCAGCACCGCGGCGATGCCGCCGGCCAGGGCCAGGCCGATCGCGTCGGTGAAGCCGAGGCGGTTGTAGATCAGCGCCGCCGCGTAGCCGCCGATGGCGAACACCATGCCCTGGCCGAAGGGCACGACGCCGCCGCGCATCAGGCCGACGATGCCGAGCGAGACCAGGCCGTTGCCGGCGGCCATCGTCAGCAGGAAGGTCAGCCACTTGGGGGCGAAGGAGCCGACCAGCGCCAGCAGCGCGAACGCGCCGAGCGCCGCCGCCGCATGCCGCACCCCCGGGCTGGCGAAGAGGCCGCCGGGTGCGACGCCCGCCGGCACCGGGACGGACGACGGCGTGCCCATCAGATCCGCCGCGCCTGGGTGCGCTGGAACAGGCCCTCGGGGCGGAACATCAGCACGACCGCCATCACGACGTAGATCGAGAACAGCTCCGCCACCGGCGCCACGTGCACGGCGAAGGAGCGCGCCAGGCCGACGATCAGGGCGCCGATCGCCGCCCCCTGGATGCTGCCCAGGCCGCCGATGATCACCACCGCGAACGAGACGATGATCACGCCGACCGAGACGCCGGGCTGGACCGAGATCATCGGCGCGGTGAAGGCACCGCCGAGCGCGGCGAGGAAGATGCCGACTGAGAACGCGCCCATGTAGACCTTGGAGACGTCGACGCCCATGCTCGACGCGACCTCGGCGCTGTGGATCACCGCCAGCGTGACCTTGCCGACCCGGGTGCGGTTGAGGACCCACCAGACCGCGACGCCGATGACGACCGCCAGCGCCACCAGCGCGAAGTCATAGCCGACCCAGGTCTGACGGCCGAAGCTGACGTTGCCGAACAGGGCGTAGGGCTCGGAGACGTAGTACGGGTTCGCGCCCCAGACGAGCTTGGTCACGTCTTCCATGATCAGGAACAGGGCGTAGGTGACGAGCACCAGCAGCACTTCGTCGCGGCCGTAGAAGAAGCGCAGCAGGGCCCGCTCGGTGAGCGGCGCCACCACCACCGCGACGACGACGGCGGCGAGCATCATCGCCACGATCGAGAACGCCGGCGCCCACTTGAGGGCCGCGGCCCAGCCGACGAAGCTGGCCGCGGCGTAGGCGCCAAGGGCGTAGAAGCTGCCGTGGGCGATGTTCAGGATCTTCAGGACCCCGAACACCAGCGTCAGCCCGAGGGCGACGATGAACAGCCACGAGGCATACGTCAGGCCGTCGATAAGGATCGTGACGGCGGTCTGCATGCTGCGTCAGGGGCAGCCCTTGGCCCCGGGGAAGCCGGCCTTGATCCAGTCCTCGGACTTCATCGTCGGCGGCGGATTCACGCAGTCGGCCGGGAAGCGGACGATGTCGTCGAGCACCACCATCTTCTTCGCCGCGTCGTAGCGGGTGCGGCCGATGGCCGTGTCCTGCACCGCCTGGTGGCCGTTGCCGAGCGCCATGCGGATGCGGCCGGCGGGCGACTCCCACTC
>Ga0068868_100000212_pt1 | contig 39250 bp, 29 predicted proteins | sample KBSMisM42_FD_64660 | JGI IMG/M metagenome (GOLD analysis project Ga0068868, IMG submission 64660) | Miscanthus rhizosphere microbial communities from Kellogg Biological Station, Michigan, USA - KBS Miscanthus M4-2 | ecosystem: Host-associated > Plants > Roots > Rhizosphere > Soil ...
GAAAGAACACTCCTTGCTTTGACAAACCAGCTAAGGATGTAGCTGTCATCAACCAGAAGCAAGTAAGGGAAGCCCTCTACTCTAGTATTTCGCTTAGGAGGGGGACTCGGAGAGCAAGCCTGGTCTTGCAAATGAATGAAAATGAAGTAGTTGTTTATTTAAAAGCAAGGAAAGAGAGCAGTGGATGATTTAACAGTACGCCAATCTTGAACAGCGTAGGCTCTATCTTTTGCGTATAAGGGAAGGGGAAGGACCTTTACTTTCTCCCTGAGGGTAGGAAAATCATGATCGGAATAGCGGAGGTAAAGCTATTTCACTTGGGTATATGCTCTTTCCTTTTGTCGAAGTGGAATCGTAGAACAGAATGTGATACGATGAGATAGAATGCAATAGAAACAAGGATTGGTTTGCTATTTATGATGACGAAGAGCTGGTACAAGCCTCCTTCAGGAAATGACCCTGCGATGAATGCAATCTACATTCTTCCAAGATGGTATATGACAGAAAGAAAGTGGTGCGATGAATTAGTATCATTTACTAGTCATTCTAAAACCGTTCCAATTCATTTCACATTTCATTACCTAGAGCCTGAGAGGGGTCACTGCTGAGAGGGTTCATACTATACCTATTACTATGGATGCTTCATCTAGCGCATACCAAATCAAGCCAGCCGGGTATCATAGGAGACAGGGGAAAAAGCACTTTCAAATGATGAACTTGCTAATGCAACTTATTCTACTAAATGCTAGAAGCAAACCAACATGCTAGAGACAAAGCTAACAACTACTATTCGAGAAAAGGAAGAAATAAAGAAATAAAACAACAACAGGTCTTTGCAATACATCAGTATTCTTCTACAACAAGAAGAAGAGGCAATACATAAGTATTATTCATAAAGGCAATATCTCTACACACCACACCTGAAAAGAAAATACTGAACAATACAATACTTATGCTCACTACACTCTTGATCAGGAAGTACCAGCTCCTCATAAGTGAGACAACAGAACAGAAGTAGAAGCTACCGGATTCACGCCCGCTAAGAAAACCTCTTCTTCTTTAGATCCTGAAAAAACGAAAATAAGTAAGAAGGAGCAGTAGTAGTAGGAAGACTTAAGTGACTTCGTTCATTTACGTTGAGATAGACGAGTAACTACTTTTTTCTATTTTAGTTTCCACGGTCACCGCGGAGGGCAGCCTTCACGATGAGCGATTGCTGTTCGCTCAGCAGCGCCCTCTTCCGCATTTCAAGAATGCGGATTTTGTCCCGAACATAAAGTCTATAATTTTCTATCCAAACTACTGGATTGTGTATCCAAACTACTGGATCGACGAAAGAGAGAAACATAGGCTCCTGGGTGAGATCCAGGCTTTGCTCTAGTTCGAGCTTCTCGTTTTCTATATTTAGAATTTCTTGAGGAATGATTGCAAGTCTTGCAGCGATACCCATGGCTTTGACTCTTTCTTTCTTGTCCCGCAAAATAGAGAGTGCGCCGAAGCTTCTATTTATAGGCGAGCCTATTCTTTAGCAGAAGAATTTCTTATTAGAAGTCCTTTTTTTAATAGACTGTAACATAGAGAATTTGCCCAGAATTCATGTCCTCCATTAGTGCGAAAAAGAATGAATCCCTTGAGTCCGGCCCCCCCCGGGTATCGACACGCGGCTTAATCCCGATCACATCCTGAGGCAATAATAGAGCGAATAATTAAAAGAGTACTCCACCACGAGCAGCGAAAGCACGCTCAGCCAATCCTCACTCGACGGCTCCGTCCTTGCTCAGGAAAAAGCCGAACCACTCGCAGATGGATCTTTTTTTTCTACCTTTACAGCTCACTCTGTCAGTCCACTAACACCACACATATTCACGTCATGAAAGAATAGATTCCAGATAAAAAGTATACTAGCACATATTCACGTCATGAAAGATTAGATTCCAGATTTAGGGTATAAAGTATACTATCACAGATTCATCCTTGAGTGCGTGAAGATAGGGCAAGGTAATGCGGAGAATGCCACGACTCTTATATGTTTCAAATCGGGATGGCATGTGTCATTTCTTATAAGGGTCAGGGGCGTAGCGAGAGAGAGAGATAGCTAACCTAGCCATTGGCGGAGAGAGGGAGGCAACTGAAGCTTTTAGAGTCGGGTTTAGGTCTTCTTTTTGCTTGCCAGAATCCATCAACAGGGGTTTCATAGGGAGGTATTTTTTCCAGAAAGTTATCAAGTTATAGTGGAATTACCAACCGGACTGGCTTTCTCCAAGAGAGGGTTTTGTCTTTTCCGCTTCCTCGCGCAAAGAAAAAAAATAGAATCTCTTCTACGGCTCATCCCCCTATCTTCTCTTCGAGCTACCGCACTCACAAGGGCTTACTCCATTGGGAGGGTGAACTAATGTTCAATCTCGTAGTCACCAGCATATTATTGAAACTCTTCACTCTGTTGTTGTATCAGTTGCAAACTCATCTGCTTGTAAATTCATTGTGTCCTCCAGGATACCATTCCCTCCGTTACCTATGATATTCCTTGACTGATCACATCAACCAGTGCTTAACAACTTCTACTGCTACCGTGATTCCAATCCCTTCTCTTTATACTATACAGAAAAAAACTTCCTTCTTTAGTTCAAATCAATGTTATGACCAAAATATGGGGTTTCCTACTCGATCCGTCCTTTAGCCAGCTTCTTACTAGCTTTCTTACCCTTAGCTCTGCTTTTGTGGGCGAGCCTTCGGCAAAAGAGCTGGACAAAAAGCTGGTCAAAAAGCAGAGTGAGAAGGAAGGGTTCCCCGATAAGGAAGGTTGACCCGATACCCATAACCTACAGAGAGCGAGTTCAGTATCCGCCTACAAAGAAGCAACTAAAATCCTGACTGACAAGGTTTGAGGGTATCTAATAGCAAAAATCTCCTTCTAACAAGACAGGGTATTCACTACTGTAAGGTACTGAGAGAACAGGTACTTAGATCACAGACTTTGACACTTCTTCCTCACTTGAAGAGGAAAAAGATTATTGACTTGCCGGGGAGGGTCATGGACTGGCTGGCACGAAGCTTGCATATCCAAACCTGGCGCTGGCTGGTGGGCCTATAGCTGGCTCGCTCGATAGATCAAAAAAATCTTATCCTGGGAGCTCTAGTCTAAGAGATTTGAATTGTAAGGTCTGGTTACCATTTCGAGTAGAGAAGGTGGGGAAATAAGGAACTGAAAAAACCAACCCTCCGCTACCAACAAGCAAGTAAGATTCATCAGCAAATAGGTGAGCCGATAAAAGGAATTACTTTTTCTAGGCGGATTTATTCTAATTGAAAGTTTGTAATTCCGGCTATACTCAAAACTAAGGGACACTACCCATGGGGACACAACCAAAAGATTCTTCGGCTGGCTTTGGCTCATTATAATACTCGGTTGGGAAAGTAGACGGCTGGCTTGCTTCGCTCTTTCAGAAAATCTTAGTCTAAAGATACGCTCGTAAACAAATCCAAATCTTATTCGATGGCCCGGGAGATGTGGTGGAAAAGACTGCTTCTGTGGATCCTGCTGACTTGATTGGGTGAATAAATGGGTACTTTACCTTAAAAACTGGGTTGCCCACTAGATACCGTTTACGGATAGAGGGAAAGGGAAATGTTGATGCAAATACCTTTTGTTTTTGGTATTCAATAGAAGGGACCGCTAAGGGAGGATTCTTCAGGTGTATTGGATGCACTAACACCATCACAAGTAATGCACTGCAACACGGAAGAGGAGTGCGCTCTCCTTGCTTTCCTTATTTTAGCTACTTTACCTCAGAATCCCTCTCTGGATCCGGGCTCGCCTCCACTATCGTTCCGGATTGATTAACCCACGACACCAGACACTATACCAATACCATACTATCAAACAATCTAGAAACAACTGCCTCAACACAACAAACAACAGCCTCAACACAACTGCCTCACCTATCTTATTCTTTTTCTTGTCTTCTTGTCCTTGTTTTCATTTCATAACTGCTTCCATCTCTGGATCCGAGCTCGCCCTTCGGGGATTGAAGAATACATGAAAAAAGAAATGAGGGTTAACCTACTGTTTCGTCACTGTTCCCCCTCGTACCTCCCCCGGCAGGGGAGACAGCTAAAAGAGAAGAGTAGAGACAACTACCTCACCGATCAGATCTTCTGCCTTTTATTCCTTTCACAACCCCGTCAATCTCAGAATCCGAGCTCGCCTTCACTCGGTCAAGGGATTAACCTTTACCTCGTTCCGGTTGTTGAACAAAATCAATCACTATAAACATACCCAGCTCATTGCAGTTTTAGCGGCTCTTTTGAATTGGTAATAGCAATAGAAATAGGAATAGGAAGACGATCATCATTGCTGGTGGTATTCCCTCCTCACCGTGGCTTTCGGGGGAGGAGCGTCCCTTGAGAAGGGATGGGTGCGAAGCCTACGTTGATCTATGAGATCTCGTTCGTTGATCTATGAGACCTCGTTCCAAAGTGTTTTCCAAAAGAGCACTTCCTAGTTCAAACTTCAATCTTTGAGCAAGGTGAGTAGGTCCATTACCGGTGGATGCGGTATATCAAGGAATTTTTCCAAAAGAAAAGCTGGCGCCCAGCGATGCGGCCTTCTCTTCCTTACGGGCATCCTCGATGAGAAGTGTAAAAGGCTAAGGAGCTCATCCCGAGTCTTGTTACTTGCCTAATGCTACTGCTTGCTAGGAACCGAAGTTTTCTTTCATGCCTGGTAGTGATTTTAAAGGAAGATAAGCAAGGTATGATGCTATCAAAGCATTTCACGACATCGCACTGAACTAAGCATTTCATATCGGGCCACTCGGGTACTGCGAGGAATAAAGTTCTCCCCCCTCGACCCCTTCTGAAGCCGTGTGATGTAGATCCAGAAAGATAGGCTCACCTCATTCAACAAAGCGGTCATGGCTTCCAGTACCAGTCGATCCTTATCCGCCGGCTGAGTTATTGGTCGAAACTCACCAGGCTTCTCTTAGGTTTAGGGATTCACGTGCGATACATTGGGCAGAATTTATAGGTACCGTCCCTCAAACCTTCTATAATTAGCCCAACATTTGGGGCTTTACCCCTAGTCACGGACTATGGCTGCTTATTAATTAAGTAAGGGAAAACATCTTACCATAGGATCGATCATAAGGCCTAGGTCTTTCTTCAAAGATAAGTACTGACCTTTCCTACTGTGTCAAAGCACTTTTGCTAAGCCTCACGCTTAAGCAAGTATTTCATCTGCATAAAGGAGGAAGTAACTTACCCTTGAACAATCGCCTGCTCTAGCATATTGGAAAAGGCGTGCATAGGTTGACTAGTCTAAAAAGAGAGGCTTCCTTATAAGGGAATTGGCGCCCGCAGCTCGGCATACTTATTCTACTGACTTATTAGCAACAGTAATGAAATCTGCCGTACACCACTATCGAATCAGGTCTCGGACAAGCAAGGGAACGAGTTTATTCATCTTGAGAGTAAAGCGTTTAGTGAAGAAGACGAATTGGACTTTCGAACCTAAAGCAGGCAGATAAACTGGTCCTATATAACCAAACTAAGCTCGGAGCGAGCCAGAAAAATAAGCTAATCCTTACGTCGTCCCAGCCTATCCATACAACGTTGTCAAAGTCCCAGCTGATGATTCTGATTTCCCTATTCTATTAGTAGGAGAGGAGCATGGCCAACCAATCACATCTGTAGCTCGAGAAACATCTCTTGCTTTCGCTCGCAGTTGTCCGATACTTGCTTGACTAGTAAAATAAGCCTACCTAGTGGATGAAACGGATGTGAATTCTTCCTTCAAAGCTCGTTTCCAAACGTATGAAAAAACATGTCCATGAGTTAGGCCGGGTATCCATCAAACCAAGCAACAGAGTCTGGTGTATAGATTGATTATTGAATGACAGGAACTACTACTACTGCTTAGCTTGCCACTTATTACTTGACTTATACAGGTGCAGGTACTTATCACTCTTACTCCAAGCCTGGTCTTTTTTGCCCAAGGACGACCGACCTAGTAAACTATGCCCGAGGCCAGCTTATTCAACCTCTTAGTCAGCTTGTATTGAGCGAGCCAGGTCGGAATTCCCAAGAATAGTCTTAACTTGACTCTCTGGCAAGGAAGCTATGATCCGTTCCTGATACCCTGCCAGGGCATCACTCACTCCATTCTTTCTGTTCTTGAGGGTAGTAGTTTCTGGTGCCGGATGCAGAAGCGATCTTGAGCATGCCCCGACCCCGTCGACAACATAGTGATATTTGGGCTTGGGCTTGGGATCGGCATGGCTTGTTTTCAGTCAGGTCAGCCTACCGGAAACTGTCGGAGCAAAAGAATTCTGATGATCATCTAGCAAGTAATGCTGATGGTAAAGAGGCTTCCTGGAAAGCATTATGGCGCCTACAGGTAATGCCAAAAATCCGTATCTTTTGGTGGAGGGAAAAATTGGCTACCGAGCTGCGGGGAGATGAGAAGACGTCACATGAAGGAGACTAGTAATTGCCCGTTGTGCGGTCATGAGATGGAGACCCTGTTCCATGCTCTGGTGGAATGTGACCATGCAAGAATGTTTTGGAGTATGGCAAAGGATCACTTTGGCCTGAAAGTGCCGAATTTACACCCTGCAACATGGACGGAAGATATCCTTGATCACAAGGTGGTCAGCAAGAGGGATGCTGCAGTGGCGATCTCAATTATGTGGACAATTTGGGGGAGAGCAGGAATAGCTATCACCATGGGGAAGTTCAGTATCAACCACAGAAATCTGTCGAACTGGTCGAGGAGCTGTTGAAGGCATTGGAAGTACCTGCATTGTCAAATGTGGTGGTACCGACAGAAGTACCGAGATGGAAACCGTCACTTTTGGATTAAAGTAAATACTGATGGTGCAGTCGACTTTGTGAATGGGAGGGCTGGCGCTGGAATGATTGTTAGAGATGATCAAGGCCAGTTCATTCGAGCCAAGTGCAAGCAGTATGCTAATATTCAGGATCCATTCGTCATAGAGCTACTGGCCTGCTGGGATTCGATTGAATGGGCACATCAAGCGGGGATGCAGAAGGTGTGTGTGGAGACTGACTGCCAGACAGTGGTTTCAGCATGGCAGGAGGAGAAGGAACAGCGGTCAGCTGTGTTCCAGATTGTGCAAGAAATGAAGCAGTTATGCTCCGTGTTCCAGGGTTTTGAATTTCTTTTTGTTCGCAGAGAAGCAAACAGAGCGGCACATGTGTGTGCACGCCATGCTCTTAGCTCTAGTATCACTGAACTTTGCTTCGATGTAAGCCTCTGTCTGACTAGGTTGCAGGCAGAACTTGTTTCGTCTATTCAATAAAGAGTAGTCGAGTTAAAAAACAAAAATGACTCAAACGTTGCTCGGCAATTAGTGGCTTCGTGGCCACAGATCCATCATGGAAAGAAGGAAACTTTCATCCGGCGTACCTCGTGTGACTTCTAGCTGTGCCTACCGAGTCAAAGAACCTGCTTCAACGAATAATAGAAGGTATCAGAAACCCCATTAACCCTTAGCTGATCCTGAAGCCACGGTTCTTGCTCCTAGGTACAAATCTATGGTGTAGCACCGCCAACAGTGGACGAGCGCCTACATCGATCTGTCTCCCGACAGGTTTCTTTTCAATCAACACAAGCAGCAGGCGTAGCTTTTCATTCACTCGCTCTAAGCACGGGAATAGAATAAAGGTATGGGTCCCCCACCTTACCATCCGTTCTGTCAGACCAATTGCTAAAGAGTTTTATTCGATTTGAGACAATCAGGAGATGGGCCTTTCTAAAATTGAACAGCCGGTATTGTGGCATTCGGATCTGCCTTATTGACCGGCTTTGGTCGAGCAACCGATAAAGATACATTTCTTTCACGGTAACTGCCTACATAACTAGTCTTCCTCTTTTCAAGGAAGTGAGTCTCAGACCATATGTAGTTCTCTTTTGTTAGACCAGTTCTCGTTTTTATGCAATTATGCAAAATGACTTTACTCATTTTGATGGAGATTTGTAGCATCATTCAAGTAAATACAAATTGAGATCGTAGAAACATGAGCTTGTGATATAGCTACACCTAATTCCAGACCGGTTAATGCTAGAACTATAAATAAGGGACCAAGATCTCCTATGAAATAGAAAATATTATTCAGAAATAGCATAGTCCAAGCAAACCCACTTAAAATCTTTACTGAACTATGACCGGCCATCATATTAGCAAATAAACGTATTCCTGAGCTTAATGCACGAAAACAATGAGAGATTAGCTCAAGGAGTACTAAAAAAGGTGCTAATGGCAGTGGGACTCCCGCTGGTAATAAGAAGCTAAAAAAATGAAGCCCATGTCTTTGAAATCCAACGATCGTAATGCCTATAAAAATGGAAAATGAAAGAGCCAAAGTAATGAGAAAATGACTTGTCACTGTGAAGCTAAAGGGTATCATACCCTGGGGATTACGAAATAACGAAAAAGTAAAAGTGACCGAGATGCAAGGGAAAAACTTTTGTTTCACATTTCCGGAAAGACCACCTATTTGTTCGTTTACCAGGTTCGGCACGAAATCATAAATAAGCTCCACCAAGGATTGCCATGCATTTGGCACTGACTTTCCCCCTCCTTTTTTCGTAACAACAAAAACCAGAAGTAGGACCAAACCGAGAGTGAGTAGCATAGACAAGGATAGATTTGTGAATGATAAATAAAAGTTGCCTATATTCAGATCCAGAATTGGGTGAATGGAAAATTGATCCAATGGGCTTTCAATTACTGGTCCAGTGCCGCCCGCGAAATCCCCATTGGCTGGGACGGCTTCTCCTGGATTGGCTGGGACGGCTTCTCCTCCTGGGCTCTCCTGCACTCCTATCCGGAAGGCTTCACTTGCAGTCCCATTTTGCACTAAATCCTGGTACTGCTCTTGAAGAAATTCTGGATCATTGCTTTCCCCGTGTACACGTTCGGCCGCAGCCAGAACTTCTGCGGGATTCCTGCCAATCATCAATCTCTCCATTTCCTCGTGTATAGCCGCTTGATATTCCACTACTCTTTCATCGGTCGGGTTAAGACCTGGATGGTCTTCATAAATTCCTCCAGTTGAACCCGCATCATTCTCATTAACTACACTACCATTGGATCTTTCTGTCATAGTTCTAACAGAACTTGTTGTGGTGGTAGGAATAGAACTATTGGTGGAATTCAAACTCGCCTCATCAAACTGAAAGATACGGCGCTCCCTTGGGAGATCCCACGCGGCACTTTCAGCTGATCTAGCGCTTGCTTGCTCAAAATCCAATACACGGCGAGGGCTCCTCCTAAAAAAATTATTGAACATCGCGGAATTTCCCATCTTTTGAAGATCTGCTCCCAATCCCGAAAAGAGAAAGGGAGACTTTGAGATAGGGGTGGGCGTTGGTTTTTCCAACGAAAAACAAATTCGAACTTCCATGACAAAACCAAATGCTAGTTGCCTACAGTGTGGCAACTGCTAATTCAAATAATTTAGAATGTCTATAAAGTAGTGACTAGCGTGGCCATGAACGACCAGATCAAGATAGATCTGATTTAATGTCAGAATCTGCTCCTCTATAGAGTCCCCAGGAAAAACCATATTTTGAATTATATCCTGGAGTGCGAGTCCCTCCGGCAATTGGGCATTACCTGAAGTTTGCTCAAAAAGCATTTTTAGCTTATATTCAAGCTTTTGAGAGAGCATTTCTCTTTTCAATGCGTGGGAATGGTCTCTAAGACCCCACCCCGCTTTATAAGCGAAAAAAATGGCAACCGAAACAATGATTCCGGCGCCTACATATGAAATGAATTGGTTATCCATAAATGAAGAATGTTTTATTCTTGTTCCGCTTCTTGCTCCAAGCAGAAAGACTTCTTTGAACTGGCCTTGGTTTTTCCAAGGAAACTCTATCTTTAGTAGCGATCACATGACGTCGACCAGTATCCAGGCACTTTTACACTTCTTTTAGAATAGATTCCTTTCCGATAGGACAAAAGCATACAGGCACATTTACACATCTTTTAGAATAGGATCCATGTCTTATCGCTTCTTTCTATATGAAAAAAGTTCAAGCACTTCTTTTAGGATAGGAGCCAGTACGAATCGCTACCCTTCGCTTCTTTCTATATGATAATATATAGATACTATAGCAATATCGATATAAGGAATACCATAACACGGGAAAAAGATGCAAATGAAAATTGTCTTACCTAAAACAGTCCGATACAGTGCTAATTCCACCCAGGTAAGAACATTCGCATCTAGGAGTATCACACCAACGAGTAGGAAGAAAATTCAAATATTGACGGATATGGGTACCACAACTTCTCTTTTCTTTTCAAAAGTCTCCGTCCTGTCTTTACTATTGCTATTGTATTACGAGTAGGACGGATGGGGGATTCTAATTGGATAGATCCACTCTCCGAAAGTAAGGATTAGAAAATCCGGATGTGATTAAAGCTTTCATTCACATTTGAACATGAAGATTCCTGTGATACCTCATGCCCGCCCACTTCTCTTCATCTTTCTATTATTACCTAGCCTCTGGAGTCGGGAGAAAAATCTTCGTAGCCGACCCCCCATTTGGTATTATTATTGGCATCTCTCCCTTCTTACTTCAATACGAATTTAGCCATCTGAACGAGCCTGTAGGACTTTCACTACACCTTTCCTTATCGATTGGCTTCGTCTTCCGCTGCTTCCCACTCAGTCTTCTACTGAAAAGAGTGGTGACCCCATATAGACATTCCTTTAAGGGAGGCTGGCTCCATACGGGAATGGTTTCCCCTTCCACCGAACTCTCAGCGCTACTTTTTCCTAGTAAATAGATTCCTCTTATTGGCGACTAATCCAATCCATAAGTAGTAGGGCTAACCGGAACTGAACTTAAAGAGCAGGGTAAGAGGCATAAGCCGCAGAAAGTAATCAAATCGGGGATGAGGTATACCATAAACAAAAACCATACCGGCAGACATCGATTGCATTGCGTAAGTCTCTCAAGCTGAGCTGTATTACGGGCGGGCTAACAACTGGAATGAAAGAATCAGTTGACTTTACTTCTGCGGAATGGATTTCCTGTTGATGGCGGAGCGAGCGAGACAGCTACTCACTGCTCGTATACGAAAGAGAGGATGTATGGGTTGTTATAAGTAGATAATAACAAAAAGAAATCAAAACCGCCACCCACAAAAAGTATTTCCTTACACAGCCGAGGTCGATAGGAAACTAAGCTATAAGTAAATCTGTGTGCCATCCGTCTAGCTGTGCCCTATCTCTTGCAATCGCTCTTCTGTCAACTGGAAAGTCTCTCCATCGCGAGCTGTCAGCTGTCTGTTAAACACTATAGGTATCTCCTGTTGCAATTAGTATTGGTATACCTCCCTGGTAAACAGGTCAGTCAATCAATCCGTCGGTCTAGGGATAGGTTGGCAAGCTGTTAATCGATATCTGGAATTCTCTCTCAACATTGGTTTTCGACTGGTGAGGAAAATTACTAGCGGAAACTTTTTCTCTTTCAAAACATGGGACTTCAGTCACCTTCGAACGGATATTTTGAGTTTGGCGTAGGCAGAATTCAAAAAACCTGTGTTTCAGCATACCTCATCTCAGAGTTGACCTATGAAAAAGAAAGCTTCTATGAAAACATTCTCTATTTCCTTCCTCGATCTGATGCCTTACTCGGATTCGCATTCAAAGAAGGTGTTCAGCGAAAAATCAGCACTTGATGCGGCTGAGGAGGTAAAGAGTGATGACTTGAGAATAAATAAAGAAGCGATTGAAACAACTGGCGAGTGAATGTTTGGATCATATGCTGCCTTGCCTGATCTTACTAGAGTGAGTTTCCTTCGCTAACGAGATGATGCTTATTCTCAGTCTGGACTATTCCCAGATTTACAACCAACCAACAACTAGTCTTATCTTAGTGCATGGAGAGGAAAAAGCAAACGAAGCACGTTGAGTTGACCAGGAAGGAGCCAATAAGCCAGCTCATAAAGACGAAGGATTAGAAGAAGTATTTGTATTTATCTGAAGAAGTATTTGTATTTATCTTGAGAAACTCGGTGTAGCTATCCAAGCAATATTCAGTAGGTTTGCTTTAACTCGTCCAAGCAATATTCAGTAGGTCTTTCTTATCTACTAAAATATGGCTCGAGAGTGTAAGGATCTACCCTCTCCCCAGGAACCGACCGTTTGGAGTGGGATCTACCTACCAGCCTTAATGGGTATCACGAACGGGGAAGAGGAACCTTGTCTTCTATCTCTTCGGATTGGGATCGGCGGAGGACCTCTCTCTCGGAAAGGAAGCACTCGACGAATAGCCATCGCCCAATTAACGAAAGCAATGCAAGCAAGGGTTCGGATTGGAATCTGGATACGAATATCCCTCTGACTATGGACAACCCTTCACTAGGAAAGATAGGGGTGGGACATCCCGTCACTCGAATAGTTCTTCTGGTTCAATTCAATTCAATTCAATAAAGGAAATGGCAATAGCCGGTCGTACGGTCGTAATGACAATTAATAGAAGTAAGGACAACCCTCATTGAAGAAGGAAGGAAATCAGGTAATTTAGAGTTTCCTTTGGCTCAAGGGAAATTGCCAAGTAGGGATTTTGCAGCTATATGTTCATAACTTTATCGATGAATGGTTGTGTGCTTTCTGAACTCCACCGGGGTTAGGAATAGAGGGTAGCGGCATATCGTACTAGATCCGTAACCTATAGAAAATCAAGAAAGGACTGGTACATAACTTGTATGTAGGTTGGCGAGGCTACCTTCTGATCCTTCAATGAAAGATTCTATCAGCACCTCTGATTCGGATAAGCAGTGTAGAAGATCTAGGAGCAAGCTGCCTTTCTCACTGGAAAAGGGGCATACTAGAGTCTGGGGCCGGAGCAGAACCACCATGTGCTGCACGCGGCTTAGGAAGTACTAGGGTCGGCAAAGGAAGGAGACTGGACTGGATTAGTGGAGAAAGTATTTGGCTTAACCCCAACCTAGGAAGTAGCATTCTGCCAGGAACCTTCGAGGGAGGATAGGGATGCCAAGGACTACGAACGAACTGGGATCATTCTCACAGCCAACTTTCCTTCATTCATTCATTCTTATCTCTATAAGGGATAGCCTCAACACTGTAGTATGTCACTACACTTGATGGCCAAGCAACGAAGTACGATCCGTGGGGAATAGCAAAGCAAGGATTAGTTGGTTCGCCGAACCCGTCACTAGGAATGGTTATCCAAACCAGGGAGGAGGCTGGGTTAAAGGAACGGCTCAGAGCACATAGTTGGTTGAACTGTATTGTCTGTCTGGTCTGGCTAAGGTAAGCTGTCCCCGATAGTTTGCTTGAATAGGCAAGGTAGCTGATCGAGTCGGTGACGTTCTTGATCTTTTTTCTTTCCCCTCGCCTCTGTAAGGAGTGATTTGTTTGGACAAAGCCGACCTTCCATCCAACTGAACTACACGAGTCACTCTCCCGACGGAGGCAAGTCACAGATGGGCTTGAATACTAAATAAAGAACGAGTATACATGCATTTCACCATAGTGGAAATATAACTCACTACTTACTAAACAAAAAACTGCTTAAATTCATTCTAAACCTTTCGTTCACCGAAGAAACTCTTCAATTAAGCTTTAGTTCGCTGTTGTACGAGAAAGCCTCTCTTCCCCGAGTCTTCCTCTACTCTACAGGAACCCAGTGCTTTTCTTCAATAGCCTTACTGGACATACCATACATACAGGACTGACAGGGCTTAGCAACTAGTTATGTCCCTATTGGACTCCCCTAAGCCTAGTTACCTTATAGATTCCACACTATTCTGAGATATAGCTGCAATAACCCGACTACTCTTTACTTACCTACCTTGCATCTCTAACCCGTCCCACTCCGTGCCATCCAGCGATTCTAAGGGTCATAGCGTACGAGAAATGATAAGCTGTCAATGTGCTTAGAAGGTAAGGTGGTGATTCTTTATGCAGACAGGTGGATAGCCTATTCTGGTGGTGATTGTTTATGCAGACAGGTGGATATCTTCAGAACTAGATTCTAGGAAATCGGAAAATCTTTCTTTTACAACTTTTTCTGATAACACTCTCGAAGCGAGCAAGCACTACTTGCAACCTGATATCTATCTTTCAATCTTATTACCTGCCTGAAAGTCTTATAGCAAGCAACTTATCTTATTACTGTCTTTCCTAATACTCTAGGTAATAGCAACTCAGATTCGGTGACTCTATTTCTTCTATCTCTTAATCTGTATAAGAGAGAACCCCTTGGTAAAAGTATAGAAACTACATATCAGCTTACGACTAGAATTCTTATTTGTTACCGCGCTCCAAGCTACTGAACATAAAAGCTATAAGCATGAAATCAATCTGCTAAGCAAGCTTACTACTTATTAACTTGAAACCGGATAGCTGACCTTTATTCCTATAATCGAGTGGAGTTCTTCTATCTGACTCCAAACCGGGTACGCCAAGCTCCATACAGTAGATACGAGCCGGTAAACTACAATCTGGTATTCTTAACTCCGACTTTGAAACTGCTAGCTGGTAAAAGAATGAAGGACCATAATTAATGCTATCGAGGCCCCAAGTCAAGCAACAAAGCTTCTAGCCGATAGAAAGAATGGGTACGAGCCTATCTTGCTAAGACAAGGGAAACTCTAGCTGCACTTACTCCTTGGTCAGTATAAACTACATGGCTTACGAGAAGCTGCTCTTCAAACTCACAGCCAACTTGGAGTCTGATTTCCAGCCGCTTATAAACGGCATAGAGAAATAGGACCCTCGCATACAACCTGAACTCTGGTATCAAGCTTGCCAACTCAATTCTATCTGGGTAAAAGGGCAATATACGAAAGGAAGGATCGATAACTGATTTATGGCTTTCAACCTGCTAACTTAGCATCTTATTTCTTTCTCCCAATCTGGTATCGACTAATAAAGCGCGCCTTCTAACTCATATCTGTCTTGCTATCTTCCATCTAATACCAGTGAAACGACAACTCCTGATAGACCTTCTGATACGACAACTGCGACTTGCAGTTTGATATCCGGCTTGAACTGTTCTATCTGGCTTTCTATCTCATATCCGCAATTAAGAATTCAAAGCAGTAATTAAAGTATGGATACGATGGCTTTGCCTTGCGTTCTTCAATCATGGCTTTCAAGTCTGATAACCGCAATTAGGAATTCAAAGCACTCTCGAGGCGAGCACAAGCAATCTGATAGAGGAGCTACTAATACTATAGATAGGAAACGCCTAAGCAAGTATGATACGAGATAGCAATTCTATCTTTGACTGGTTTTTCAAACTGATAACTGCAATTCAACTCCCGGCAACTACAAACCACTAATCTTATTCCTTACTTCAATTCTTGTACCAAGCCTACTTAATTTCCAATCTCACTACTTCCTTTTCAACTTCTAACTTATATGATTGATACGAAAAGCGGACTTGAAAACGGAAATTAACAAGGCACGGCAACTACAGCTACAAACTAGAATGCAAAAGCCGATACTACTACTCAATTCACTCAGCTTACGACTCTTATTCATGGCTTGAAATCCTATAAGCACTAAGTCAAACTAGGGAAAACTTGCAAGCTTAACTTGAACTGCTAAAACTGAATAGGCCGATACGAGAACTCAATACACTATCGAAACTAACACTGCTGGGTAAAACAATAGAAACTACTGCTCGGCTACTCCCTAATACCAGAGAAATGGCATCACGGCTTGCAGCTCTTCTTGCTAAAACAGATGAAACTACTACTCCGGAAACGAATACTCAATCTTCAACCAAAGCTTCAAATCTGATAACTGCAATTCAACTATCTGACTCGCATTCTTACTCTCACTGATAAAAGTATGTAGACGACAAGAAGGAACTAGCCTTATTTGCCACTTTCAACCAGCCTCGCGTTCTTCAATTAATACCACGTAACCGAGCAATCAAGCCTACAATTCAAACTAGAAAACAACAGCTCGAATACGAAGTTTTATAAGCGAAAGCGAGAGTTAACATCTTCCTTGAGCTATGGAAACAACTGCCTAACGAAAAACCTTATTCACTGACTTTATATCTGCTAACAGCGATTACTACTACCGCTCTCGAAGCGAATACTCAACTGCCAATCTCATTTATGCCTCTTAATAAACTAGCTGGTATTCTGATAATCGACTTTCAGTCTTCCTTGCAGGCTTTGTAAAGCACTACGGATACGCCCTTATTAATACAATTGATAGGACTTATTTACTTGTTTTGTATGGTTATTTGTCCCTTCTTTCTATTGCTAAAGGTTAGTTTTGATTCCTCTCTCTATCGTACTCTTATTCCTCTAATCCACTTACAATCTGATAGTTGCTATGGAGCCTGAGCTCAGACGTAGATAGGGCATCACGGCTAGAATTCTTCTTTATGAGTCCAATTCTTACTTCTTCCTTTCGAGTCTTATATCGTACTACAATTATGATAGCTGCTCTACTAATACGAGAGGTAGGAATTTCTAATAGTATTTATACGAAAAAAAGAGGCTTTGCAGAAAGAACTATAACTAGAGAAGGTCAAACTGCAAACTCAAAATCAAACTGTAGAAACGACAGAGCGGCTGTCAAACCTTATTTGCTTACTCGTCTGCTTACTACAAGCAAACTGATTTATGAGTTGCAACCTTACTTATGACTTGTATTCTTCTTGCTGAGAAAGATAGTTCAAAGCTGCAATTGCTCATGCCTCTAAGCCCATCCTTTTTTAGGCTTCTTTGGGAATCCTATTCCTATCGATTTAGCTGCAACAACGGCTCCTTGCTTCCTTAAAGCAAAGCAATTAAGGTAAGTTGGGGTAAGCAGAGAAGTATACCCACCAGAAGGGTTGAATAGCTTGCTGCCTTCACTTCATTACTACTCTAGCTAGGGCCTCTCCTCGGAACGGAACCAGTATCTTTAGCAAAGCTTTGGGTTTTAACCAGGACGCTAACGGGATATTAGTTTACGCGGGGACGGCTACGGCTTTTGGGGCTAGGTCAAAGGCAAAGTATATTCCATTCAATGGGACGGGAAATCTACCGGATTCCTCCAATCCTACGACTAGCTTGGAAAAGCCCTTTCTTTTAGTGAAGAAAAAGGTAGACTATTTCAATATAGGTGGATCTCCTGTTTTCCTTGGTATTGTTCACCAGTGCCTTCTTGTTCTTGGAATTATGATTGGAATAGAGATTGGCATATTTCATTGATTTTCTGGCAGTCTCTCTCTCTAGTTCATTCACATCATATTGCATACTTATCCCCTTGGTTTTTGAGGAGCCACAACCCGGTGGAATCTCCATGGAGATCTTCAGGAGGAGAGCGCTCTGAAGCTGTGGTTTCCAAAGCTCAGTGGATCGGTTGGTTTGAATGTCAGGCTTTGAAAGCAAGAAAATCAAGAAGAAGATACTATTTTGGAATGTGAGAGGTTTGGGTAGAAGAGTTCTTGGTTCAAACAATGTCAAGGAATAACCAGGTGTTTCTATTTCTGTGTGATAGGTTTATTAAAGTCAAGATATATATATTAGCTTGTTCGAGTTTTCACGGTGTAGTTGGCTAGGTCAGGCATTCGAGTAGTAGAACCACGGCACGGATAGCAAGTATTTTAAAGGGAAAAGGATAAGTAAAGAAACAAGGGAAGCTAGTGTTTAGTCAAAGTAAAGAGCTAGGCCTTCATGTCAAGCAAAGGAAAGGCTTTCCATACGTGGTGGCGAAGAAGATAAGGGTAAGTGGGTCAAAGCAAGGGCGCGTTGCATGGGATTCATCAACAAAGGGATAGGGATAAGGGGCCGCACGTCCAAGACAGCCTTTCATCTCAGTGCGCCATGCAACCCCCATCTTCCAATTCCTCTTACAGAGATCGTTGACTCACTTGCCTTATTTTGAGGATACTTCAAAGCCAAAACAAGACAATGGGCAGTCACCAGATCTTCTTTATGGAGGTGGGACCTCCTCAGCAAGATCGCTGTACAGAATGCTTGCGCACAGTGGCCACACACACTTCTCCCTGACCTCCAAAAGCTCCCTATGACCCTTTGTACGGAGCATTCAAAGTTCCTCACGCTGTCAAGCAAGACTTTGATCTCGATTTGGGAGAGCAAACACAGCTTCGCCATCCAGCCAAGTATCTTTATTGAATTGTGACCCTATCTAGCGCTTAGCCTGTCTTTCTTCTTTCTCCGTCACTAGATTCCGGTTAAAACGCTTGGTCCACCCATGCTTTTCCTCTCCATTTTTCATATGGAAAGGGAAAGCAGTGCCAACTTATTGGAATCCTGCATGGCATATTTCCCAACCTTCATTCCTGCTATTCCTGGCTCTAGTGCTCAGTCATCAACCTATTGCCCGCTCCGCTTTCCCATTCCTATTGCTTTCGGTATCTGAATCTTCCTGAATTCAAGTAGAGAATACCAGGGCTTTCTTCTTCTTTGATTTTCCTTGGGGCAGAGGATAAACTCAATGGATTTCCGACATAGCACCTGCGGCATTAGGATTCTAAGATTTAGGAGGGGAAGGCTGAGGAGAGGGATCACATGCATTGAAGCAATCTCAAGATTCATAAACGATCAAAATAATGGTACGGGGAGAAGAAAGAGAGGAGAGTCACGAAAATAGGGTAAACGCAAAGAGACGATGAAAAGCAATCAGAGAGGAGAGGGAAGAATGACAATGGAAATCATAAAGCTCAGCGAGGAGCACATTACTATGAATAATAATGGAGAGGGGCATTAAAGGGGAAAACTGAGCAAAGAGATATATAAATATATTATCAAAGCTTTTCACTTCTACTTCGTTTTCTTGTTTAGATTCATTACTTCAGTGATTGAACATGGGCAGATACCTATAAGGACCCCATTTCATTGACCTTCGCCCTTGCCCTCCCCTTTCACTTCCATAGCAGGTTATCTCAGTCTCTAGATTGCTGTCATAGTGAAATGCTTCGAACAGGCTTGAGCTTATTTGTGTCTTGCCTTCAATAGATATAGTAAATCCATCCTCCCTTCATTCACCCCCTCACGCTTTAGGGTTAAGTGCATCAAAGCAAACTAGAATCCAAAGAAACAGGTCCCGGCAAAAGCAGAAGAAGCTGTTACCAGATTAAAGCAAACAATGAACTCAGCTGGAGGGCATGCCAAACACACATGAATAAAGTGAAATAGCAGCCGTTAGGTAATGATCGTCCATAGGAAAGCAGTATTAGCAGATACAGGTATTGAATTCAAGTTTCGCTCTATCCCATCCCTGCGAATGATCCTATATCTATTTATTTCTTCTTCAATTGTACCATCCTAATCTTTTCATTTATCCTTTTCCTGAACGCCCTTCGGGGGAATACGCCACTCCTCTTCTAAATAGCGGCATGTTCTCTTCCGGCCGGGCAGGTTGTTTGTAAGGGTTCCGAGCCAATAGGATCTTGCTTGCCCACTGACAAGAGATTAAGCCTAATTGAAGTATTCATAAGTGAAAGAAGAACCCTCCTATTCCAGATCTCGGTAGTTCAATTCAATTAAAAAAATAAAATCACAGTCATGAATCTAGTGCTTTGGAATGCATAGTTTCGTGCATTGGAATGGAAAAGTATCATAATCAAGACATGGATCTAGTATCAACATGACCCAACTTCCATTCTCATGACCCAACTTATTCAATCACTTCCATTATCTTTCTATTGCTACAAATCGACAACAGGCCTCTCATCCCTCGGAATTCCTGTTCGATAGGAACTCCTCGCTCTTCAACCAGAAATAGCAACATGTTTTTCTTCTCTCTTCCGGGCACACACCCTATCGGGTGACGCCACTGACAAACACCCCAAAGGGGAACGCCACACTTCCTATAACAGAAAAAGAAAAGCAATATCTGAAATCTTTAAGCAACTAAAAAAGACGTATACTAAAAGATATGTGTTGTGCCAGGGATGGTCAATAACAAGATGAACCCAATGCCCAATCTTCCCAATAGTATTCCTTAACTCATGAATTGATACACTTGTTCACGGCATTCTACTTTTCTTTGAGATCGATATCTCATCTTTCTTCCGCCTCTCATTCGAGTGCCTTGAGGAGTCAGGAAGCACACAAGAAGTTCACGAGAGAGGTACTTGAGCTTAGGATCCAAGTAAGCATCCCTTTCCCCCTAATCCAAAAGCCTGTCTAAAGCGCATTTGACAATATGAGGATTCGTGTCAACAAGCTTCCATCGCAGCAGCAAGTAATAGACAAGAAAGATAAGGACGTAGTTCCAACAACTCATCTAATATAGGGCTGAGCCCACAGGCTGGTTCGACAAACAAAGAGAAGTACTTTTACTTTGAGTTAATAGGAGACACCAACTTGAGACGATTGCAACTACTTGACAATCCAAAGCCCGGGCACTAGGAAGAGTCAAAGCTAATGAGAAGAAATGGGCTCGCGTGTGATTAGCTAGTTAGCGAGGCCCCATCTTTCGGTACAAGACTGATCTATTGCCCTATCTATCTGAGATAGACTATGTTCCCTTATTTTTCATAAACTGGGATGGGACCCTTGTGAATCCAATCCGTTGCAATTGGTGCAGTTTCTACTCTCAGGGGCTTTCGAACTATCAGTCTTGCTTTATTTATTAGTTCATGGATTGGTTGAATACTCCGCAGGGGAACACGAAGGTGAATTGGAAATCTACAAAAATGTATTTAGGGAAAGGATGATCGGTATAATAATAGCATGTAGAAGGCCCCTAGTTAGAAAGAAAATAAGCTATTCTTCCACTTTATCTCTGTTGCCTATCGGATTGTCGCCTGTTGATGGTAGGTTTGTTCTTTCGGTAGACGAGGCATTACTTTGGCTAGGTGGAGTGTTTGCGAGTACCCTATCTATCACATTGATCCCCCTCAAGAGAATTTGGAAATAGACCATTTATTCTACATTACATTCCCGGAAGGGTTCCTCCTTGAACAAATGTCTCATTTATGGATACATTGGGAGCAAAATTGGAAACCCTAGCTAGTATTTATTTTGGAAGATTAATAACCCAGTCCCTGTGTTTTTGGTTAAGACCACTAGCTCTAACCGGCCTTGGTTTGTTTTTCCTAAACCTTGTGCTAATTTTCAAGCAGATTTTCTTGATTAGGAAATTCCGGTTTAACCAAGCTGGTATTAATCTCAATGAGAGGGACTTGTTTTGTTGGTCAATACCGAAAGAACCTACTTATGGTGGTACCACCGTTTCCGGTTCGGCCAAAACAACAACGATGTCATTATTATGAGGAAACTTAAGACATTGGTGTAGGCTAGAAGGTAGCACATAAACATCTCATGAAACCTTTCCTAGAAGGAAGCTCTTTACTGATAGGCTAGCCTAGGCTTTGATTCGTGGTTTACTTCAACACTGGCACTCTTCTACAGCTAATAAAGTAGTGCTGTGAACTAGTAAGAATTGCGCCTGCCAAAACAATGGAATGGATCCTGTTTATCCCCAATCTGAAGCGGGAAAAGGCACCTTGTTCGGGTGGATCACCGAAGTTCATGCCTTGGTGCCTCTTCTGGTTCCTCTATCTGACTAGGCTCGAGCATATGAATGTTATCTTGATTGATGCACACATGACCTGTTAGCACTTAGCTTGAAGTGAGTTGATGACTTTGTTTGAGGTTCCGTATCTTATTACTAGATTCCGCTATCATTACTTGAAAGAGGAAGTGCGCCACTAAGACAGCTTGCTTTTCTAGCACACTTTTCTAGCACAGATGAAGTTCGTACCAGTGCTTGCTGTCGAAAGGAAAGCCAGGATTTCTTTTACGAGCGCTAGAGGGACGAGCTAGATACCTTTTCTTTTTTGACGAGGTAGGTTAGGCTAAACTTCACCATCCCCATTTCTCTTTTCTTTGACCTGATCATAGGGTAGACATATTTTAAGAGGAGTACCATAGCGGAAACTAGAAGAAACATACTATTATATGTAGTTGGGTTATCATCATGGAACTCAAATTGAGCGACAAACACCTTGTACCGTAACACTTTGCATTCACTTTCTCTCCCAACACGCTTTAAATTTTCTAGTTCCCTTTCCATATCCGTCAATATTTTACTTCACTTCCTAATTAATAAAGTAGGAGCGAGTACGGAGGTACTAGACCGTGATTCTGGTCCTGATGCGGACACACCTGTCGACAACAGAGAAGGGATTCAATTGAGAGCGGATAGCAAGATCGAATGAATGAATACTCTGAGATAGAACGAGAAAAAGCAAATTTGATTAATCCTACAAAAGCCTTACAAGGCAGGTAAACTTTATGCAGTATCTGCTACAAAAAGAAGGTTAGAGAACAGGTTCCATCTACTTTATCCGCTTTTGGGCATGAAGAACATGCTTCTTTCTCAATTTATAGGAATCGTTAACCTTTTCAGGCTTGGATTGGTTTTTTGATGCAGTAGAGAAGCCGTTTCCTTTGAACTTGGTCCATCGGACAGATATAGACATGGAGAAGCTTTTCAATGTAAATCTTTCACTACTTTGTTTGGACCTTGCTTCTTCACTTAATGCTTGCTTTCCGTCTTGCCTTTGCTGGGCCTACGATAGGCTGTACTCCAATACGAAATAAGATTGTACATGAAGGTTGGTGAAAAGCAAAAGAAGCAATTGGTTCTCAAATGCCGTGACGTCACCTAGCTTTATTCCAAATTTATCATTCTATTGGTATGTATAGTGTCTTTCATCTGCTTTTTCATTCATTCTGCCCACAGCCGTTAGGTATTATGACAAAAGGAACCAGCATGTTGCTCCTGAATCTACAGATAGAGAAGAGGGCACGTCTCTTTTTCTAGAAGCCGGTCTATGTTCTTATTCTTAATCGAATTCTAAAGAAACGTCAGTTTCAAATCACTTCCATTGGGCTGAGCGGGTCATATATGCCTTTTGGCTTTCACCTATGTTATGTATTCTCTCACAATCACTCCTAGCAATAAGTGAAAAGGCGGCTATCGATACTGTCCCCTCCTCTTCTTTGTCTACTTCTCCATTAGAATTTCTGACTGGTTCACGCCTGCTTGTGTATTGGTTATAACCTCTGTACTGTATTTTGTTTGGCTTAAATTGCCAAATGGCGAGACCAGACCCCATGAAGCTTCTAAGTCAGATGTAGATTTGCAAGAATCAGATTTACCAACGGGAAGAACGCTTAGTGTATCCGCGGTGGGTGAATCTTAGGAAACTCGCCTTGTCCGAACAAAAGCGGGAGGTAGGTAGGTGGTAGTTAGAAGGATTCCTTCGGGGAGCTGCTTCTTCCTCTGGATTCCCTTCTTCTATAGACAGACCCCCGGCTAGGGCAGCAGCGTTTTAAAGAAATACGAACAGTTTGGTTTTCAGTGAGCCCGCTTCTTAGTGATAGGTTTCTAAAGTATCTATCGCTATGTGCCCCTCCCCGGAAAAAAACAAATAGGCTCGGGCAATTATCAGCTTAGGGACAGCAAGCGGATAGTAGATCTGGCTCCATCCCTTGAATCCGCTGTAACTGATAGAATCTTGTACGAGAGACCCGCAAATAAATAGGGAAACCCGCTTAAAACGCTTTTTAAGTAGAAGCTGAGCCATTACCTGCTAGCATATCTCCCCACCAGGACTCCCCCCAAAGCAAAGCTAAACCCGTTCTTTAATTCAATACCTAGAGACCCGAAAGCTCCAGTCCAAGTTGAGGCGCAGTAGGAGGGATTTCTGTCACCATTATTTATGGACCACGTAAACATACTTTTTGAGTTTAGATTCTTATGCTGGACCTGCAGCCCTAGCCTGGGACACCACTGTGCGACATAAAGATCGGATCAAGTTATGATTTTCTCATTAAGAAAGAGTACCCGAGAAGAATAGATATGATCCGGAAACACTCTTATTCGACGAGGCGTAGAGCGTTTGACTTTCTTCTTTACAATTTCCTTAATGCGCATGAATGAGAGATTACAGCACTTAGTATGAGCATATCGGCCTAGCTTCTTAGCCATAAGAATAGTTCTACCTACCAAGTCAACCCTACTCTTGCCCACAAGAAATTCTTATTAGATACTCAATTCTTCATTGACTAGCCCCCCCAAGCAATTACCTATGCCCTCCCTAGCTTATCCATAAGAAGAGACATATCTGAATAGATAGTATTAGACCACTTCTCACAAGCCCAGTCATACATAAAGGAGGATTTCTTATAGGCAAAAAGAAAACACATCTATATCGGCGTCAAGAGTTACCCAAGTCCGAAGTAATGCGTCTTTCTATCTAGTCCAACATGCTTACCCAAGACCCAACTTCTTCACTACTTGACCTACTTTCTATAACTCCCAGACTCTGCTTATTATGCCCGAAGGAGCGTATTTAGACTGAATAAGTAAATAAGGCGCGGAGCGATAGAACATCTCTCAGTTCACTAAGGATGAAATACTCTTGCTAGCTTTCTATCAACCACACTTCAATCTAATCTTTGTCTCCACCCTTCCGGTTCGGTAGCTAACGAAAGGAGTTCTTTCGCCAAGAACAAGCAACGGCGAGCTACCGCGAAAGCCGTTGCGCGTTAGTCACGCGCATACGTTTTCTTGGTTGAGTGAACATCGGAATTCCACGGGGAAGAATTGGAATAGGAATAGGTCAAAGTGCCCATGTTACAGAGGACGCCGTGCCTATTCTTTTCTCATCGAGTTCTAGAGGAATGCAATAATAAAGAAAGATCTTGATTTTCTCTTTCCTTCCTGCTTAGGAAAGTTCGAGTTGCCGGGCCTCAGAGCCAATTCCTTAAGGAAAATCTGGTTTCTTACTTTATTTGTGTGGGGACCCATATTTCAATATGTTCAATTAACCTCACACCGGACTTTGTCACTTTGAAGCTATAAGGTATCTCGTACAAATACGCAGGAGTCAGGACTCATCTAACTACTCTTTCAACTATCCCTACTCTTACTTAAACTGTCCCCCTAAGAAGTCATCAAATGGTAACACGATGCCGGGTGTGGCAGGGATCGAAAAAAAAAGCATTAGCTCATTCGCAGAGAGAGAATGAGAGAAGGTGGATAATGGTTAGGGATGTAAGTACTATAGTTTGGTAGGTTTGAATTGTGTGGCCAGGGGTATTGGTTACGATTCCAGTGGTCTTCAGGCGAGTTGACAAAACTACCCCTATGCGAAAAGAATGAAGCTGATGTGGTTGTTCCAATTTATGAAATTTACTTGCTCTTCTCTCGATTGAACCATTGCAACCAAGGATTGAAAAAAACTTCTATTTACTCGATGGTTGCTGTTTCCATGTGATAGATTTTTCCTACGGAAACGTTTCCTTTTTTGTTAGAAACCCAGCTCTTTCCTTTCCCTTCCTGACCATGAAACAGGCTAGCGCCTTTTATGAACTCTTATCCAAAATCTCTCATCAATCAAAGTCTGTTCCTTCTACTGCACCTCAAGCACCTCCGGTTCAGGTCTTTTATGATTGTGACCAATTTCCTGGCCCGTTGGAAGGCCAAAGCAGCCCAAGTGATTGATCTCTCCCCAGAAAAGGAACAAGTTCGGATAATGATGAATAACATGAGTAGGCAATACCATGACTATTTCGATTTCCAAGCGATGACCACGCTCTTTGATTGAAGCAGCCACTCGTATTGAAGATGCTATCTACAATGGGACTCATGGATCACAGGTCAAAGAGGCAGATCCAAAAGGAAAGAAGATAGCCCTGGGGGGAACAAGCAAGAACAGTGAAGTGAATATCTTGTCTGACGGAAAACCAAAGACACTCAGGACTTTCACTCCGTTCGGCATAACTCTCAGCCGCGCCTTGGAAAATAAGCTTAAGAAGCATGCTTCCTCCTGCCAATATAAACATGATCGAGCCAACATTGTCGAGTTGGTAGTCTCTGACTCCCTCCTTATTACGCCAGCCGGAGAAAAGGGAGAAACCGATGGTAGAGACATGACTGGAATCCAGGAGACTGACGAGATTGAGCCCCCACCTCAAGTTCATATGCTCTGGTGGGATGATTTCAACGATCAATTCCCAACCCCTCCTATTACTCCCTGAAAGCCCAGCAAGTGATGAATCCTTTACCCTTGCTCATATTCTGGAAAATCTTCCCATGTCATAAACCTTCCATTCAGTATAGGTAAACCATTTAGGGAGAATGGGTTTTTCGGTCTTTCTCACGTGTTTTTTTTCGCTCGTCAAATGTTTACCTATCTTCCGCGGAGAATGGTCGATCGGTTTTCTTCTTTTAAAGAACTTTGTAAATGAATTAAGAAAGACAGAGAGATATTGACTTTTTTCACATCTGTAACTACATTTTCACATTTCTTTTAAAAAAGATGTAGAACTGAATAGCGCAGCTGTTTTGGCTCGCAATAAAGCAAGGGTCCTGATCGAGCAAGACTACGTCCTATCTATCTACCTCTCCAAACACAATATCTTGAGTACCTATGATGGTGACTACATCTGCTGGCATGTGATGTTTGGACATAGAATCGAGTCCTTGTGAATGGGCAAAGCCAGGTGCTCTTATTTTACAACGGTAGGGACGATTACTCCCATTACTGACAAGAAAGACACCAAATTCACCTTTAGGTGCTTCAACTGCGGTATAGGTAGAAGGAGCTGGTACGGAAAAACCTTCTGTATAAAGTTCGAAATGGTGAATTGAGGTAGAGTAGACCGATGATCCGGTAGTCATTTGGCCGGCTATGGAAAGAAAAAGCTTGCATCTGCTCCCCCTAAACTATAACAGGTCCCATCTCTCTCCAAACCTAACGTGGTAGTTTCCCATCATAAGGCTTTCCATCTATAGATTGATTGAGCCATTACCCACCAAGGATCCCATTCGTTCAGAACTCAGTTGACTGCTTCTATAGATAAGGCGGAACGTCCTTAGTTCAGCATTATAGCACATAGTCTCCGACGCTACTACAGCGCTTCGCTAACTCGAAGCGCCTCGCTATGAGAATGACGCTTCGCTAACGCTCGGCTAAGTCGTCGAACCCTCGCGCTGACCATTCGCTTTCTCAGTAGCGAAAGCGCTTCTCTTTGCCCCTTAACTTAATCTTAATAAAGTAAGTATTTGGAAAAGAAAGAGATTCTTGGTTTTATTGCTCCCGCTTCCTCATCTGCGCTCGTCAAGCCAACTTTGCTTTTTGGGAGGTGAAAGAGGAAGCGGACATTTCGAAATGACAGCATCGAAGATATCTATATACACAGGAACGCTTATTCCGGACTGCGTTCCGGAAAAAGTAGCCTACTTGACAGAAAGGGCGGGCACTCTCGGCTCGGGGGTAGGCACTCTCGTCTTTCAACCCCACCGTCACTTTGAATTTAGTGGGGCACTGTTTACTTACAGCCTCTACGAGTTGCAAGTGAATGGGGCCGGTGCGTGTGAACGGAAGGGTTCATCAAGCCATTTTAACCCCTAAACAAAATAGGAAGAGGGGTACTTGACTAATAGGGGGCAATTGCATCGCACCTGACTGTGAGGGACCTCTTGATACCTTATGTTCACTTCCTAACTAGTAGCCGGTTTCCTGTCGCGGAAGCCTTTTCCCAGTGCGCGGAGCCGAAGGTGTTAGTGCTTTCTCATGGGGTCAATAATGCTAATCCCTCTTTTTGTGCCGGGAAGAAGATAAGAAAAGGCGAAGCCTTCTCTTGGTTTCCCAACCTGTTGCTTCTAAAGGCTGCCCTCTCTCGGCTGGATTTTGGTCCAGCCTACTACGAGGATCCCGTATCCCGTACATCGTCTTTCTCCCTCCTGGGTTCCCGTGGTTCCTATGCCGCCGCGTTTCCCGGTCCTTTTCTTTTTTTAGTGCTTCGACCCGAAGCGATAGCTTGACGCGTTTTCCGTGGATAAGATGGCAGCGCTCCAGCTCACTAAAGAATGGGACGGCAGTGGTCCGCCGGCAAGCTCGTTCTGATCTTGGACGCAGTACATTGGAATCCTGAAGCACCACCACGAACGCTACCGCGCGTGCGCCTGCGGTGCGGTAAGGCACCACCCTGTTGTGCCAGCAGCCAACTCCGGCGTGTCAGCTTAGTTATCCTCATCAAGCCACAACCTTGATGTCTAGCTTCCCAACTGGTAGACGGTTCCCTTTCCCCCGGATCAATGAAGAAGGGAGAAGTCAGTTGATTCTTCCGAAGAACCGGAAGCGAAGCGCTATGCCGGGGCGAGGGGACGGGAAAAGAAACTGCTCCGAAGAAAGATATTGGGGTTCCCAATGCTTCTCCACGCCCAACGAGATGCGCCAACCTCGGGATGCTTTACTCCTAACCCCACGACGGTTCCGAGACGGAGCTTAACCTGAGTCTCGGTTAAGAACGGCGATGATCTACGTTTCACACGGCGCACGATTCCATGGATAGTTTCATTCGAGATCGTGATGGAGGACATAGCTTACGATCATCGGCTTTGATCATGCCACTAGGCATTTGATTAGGACATTGCACAATGATCCGAACACTTTGTCGCATCTCTTCGATACGAATACAGTAACGATCATAGCGATCTCCTCTGGTACCTACTGGTACGTCAAGATCCGATTGGTCATGAACATCGTAAGGTGCTGCTCTTCGCGAATCCCAGCATACCCCAGGTTGGGATGGGTAGGCCCACCACTTCACTTTTTCACTTTCACTTAGGCCCGGGCCAAGTCAGTGGGGGGACCCTGTCGGGCTCCTTCCCCCCCAAAACAAACTGTACGTGGGAGTTTCCCTTCATACGGCTCGAATCATTCTCAGATGCCCCGAGAGGCATCTTTCCTTATGATCTGGTGGTTCACACGCGCGCAAACGAGCACCGGCCGCAACAGCAAGGAACTATGACCAATAGAGTCAGACACAGAGCGTCATACTTCTTTATCTTGTGATGGTTGAGGAGTTTCTTTCTCAGAGGGTGCGGGACGCTTGCGGAGTCCGTACCTTCCGTACCACCACAGGTCGTTCTTGGGCAGATCCCGCTCCTAAACATAAGGGAGGGATAGGGGGAAAGGGGCCGGGCCTATCATATAAATAGGGTTGTAGAAAGACCACGTATTTTCATTCGACGTTCCGGGGCGCCCGATTCGATCAACGAATTTGGCGAGCTGATCTGCTTTGATCCAGGAGAAAGCCCAGTCAGCCACCTTTTCGGTGCAGGTCACGTGACCTACAGCTCGGCCTTCGCTTTTTGAGACTTCCTCTACCCACATCTCTATGTGCCCGCAGCACTTTCATATGGAGAAAGATGGGCTTACCATGTTCCATCAATAGCACCTAACCTATGCCGATTTTGGCGGACCGTGCTCCACCCCGGTGAACTCATGCGGTTCCGACGTGCCCAGAGGCCAGAGGCGAATCCGTTCACGGTCCGTAGGACCAACACCATTCGAAGGTTGATGGCCCGCCCCGCCTAGAATAGGAATCTTTGACTGGGCTTACACACATTCGCTCACTTACGCTGTCCCCCCTCAGCTCACCCTAGCCCCGGGTACGTCGTCTCCAAGGCTTCACACAAAATCTTCACTGACAACATATGCATGCTTTTGTAGGGTCGGGCAGAACCGTTGTTGCCTGATGGGAACTTCCCCCATATTGCTATCAATGTCTTCATGTCGCACGACCTCTTAACATTACACCACTGAATCCCCAATCCTTTGCTTGCTGTGCAGTGACAGTACCAATATCCACTAATCGTTGTTTCCAGATACGGTTGCCGGTTGACATCTCTTCTAATTCGTCGATACGAGAAGCAAATTGTTGTGTGGAGGAATCAATATCTCGACATAAGCCAAGAGGCAGATCTTGTGCCACTCCACCAGGTCGTATGAAACTGGCATGCATCCTGGCTCCCGGGACTCTTTCATAGAATTCCAACAATTTCTCCCGCTCCTCAAAAGCCCAAAGGAACGGAGTTGATGCTCCCACATCCATAGCATGAGTAGTTGAAGCAAGTGAATGATTTGAAATTCGAGTTATTTCACAGAATAACACTCGTATATATTGAGCTCGTAATGGTACCTCACAATTCAAAAGTCTCTCTACGGCTGAAGAATGAGCGTGTTCTTGGGCCATCGTAGAAACATAGATAGGGTCAACGACGGAACGAACAACGAAACTTTACGACAGCTTTTTCGTACACGTTCACTTGCATCACATACACAAGTGCTCTCTGAACCGTGCAATAAGGTCACCCATAACACGGCTCTCCCACTGGAGTTACCTTAGCCCCGGGCCATGCTATTCCATGATATTGGAATAATGGCAGCCTAACTACTTATTATCATCGTCTTGAAAGCTGGGCGCCTTTTGAATATGAGTGGGGCTCCTAGTCTAGGCGGCGCCTTCGTGGAGCCAAACCGAAGGAAGAGCAAAAGGGCGAGGCCACACCCGGCTTCGAATAGGAGGGGGGCTTAGCTCTGGATCCCGCCTGCTTGCAGAAATGAATGGATCAGAAAGGGGGCTGGGTTCTATTTCCGGGCCGGGCAGGAGGTGAAGGCCAGAAGAAGAAGAGAAGTGCGCCTTCCCGGTAAGGAAGAGGATAAAAAGGTGCTGTCATCTATCTCGACCTGTTTCCCGAGGCGTTGGAAATGAAGACCGGCTCAGAGAATCACTGGCGTGCTTTCTCTCCCCCATCGTTTCGCCAACAAAGAAGTCATCCTTGACTTGACGATTGACCATTCCATCCCTACCGAGCCGCCTCTTCGAAGTATTTACCTCTGCCTTTCTTTTTTTCTCCAAATATAAAAGAAAAAATAAAGAACCTCGTCTGTGATTTAATCGGCCCTAAGGGAGTTTACTCGACCCATTCTCCAGTCTCCCGCACTGCTCAAGTGTGCGACTCCGTATGAGGACCTCCTTCCCTTTTGCTCTGCCCACTCTCCGTTCACACGGTTATCAAAGCGGAGGAAGGGTGGGCAGCAGGTACCACGAGCCCTCTGTCCCACACATCTATCAAGAAGCAAGTGTAGTTCACCGGTTCCACCGAATGCTCCTATCTCTCGGCAAAGATCGTGTGAGTGTGCAGTTATGCTTCGGATGCTTCGCCATGGAATAGATCGACTCTGTTCCCCTTCTTTTCCGGTGCACTCGCTTTATATCTCCGACACACAAGGAAGGACGTGGTGGGAAGAAAGCAGCCCTAGCCTCTGTCCGGTCGATCATTCCGCTGGCATCTTGCATTCACGCCTCCGTTTGACTGCCGCTCGGGAATGTAGTTGTAGATACGTGAGTCTTAGTGGGTCGTTGGCTCCACCTCTTATCTCCTTCTACGACATGCTGTAGTCGTCGCCATATTCAATATGTCACTTAGTCATATCTGCCTCGCAGCGGGTCAGCACCCCCGAAAGAAAGGGAGGGAGGACTTCATTCAGTGACTCCGCGATCGCCCTCTGAACGATCAAAATAAGGTAAAGCTTGAAGATAAGTTTTGTACTCGATTAATTTCTCAGTCCCTCTAGTCGGGTGGGCGCCGGCCGGCCGGATCCCCCTGAAAACCGTACGTGCGGGTCTCCCCGCATGCGGCTCACGCCATTTGAGGTGGCCCAGCCCAGCATTCATTCGCAAATCCTGTAGTGAAATTGAGACCGCTCGACCAGCAAGAGGATGCGCGTTAGCGCAACGGCTTTCGCGCTAGTTGCTCAATCCGTTGCTTGTTCGGAAGCTAATTCGCGTGTAGGCAGCGCTGTCTGTCTACCGTTGACTGTATCTATTCATTGATACATTGGCTCGCTCCCCCCCTCTTTTTCCAAGAATGAATGAGCTGCTCGGACCTTCCATTTCCGTCAAATGACCCGGCTTCCCCTGGCTCTTCCACCGTCCGGGCTCCCTTTCCTCCCTATGCTCCCCCGGCGCAGGCCCACCACGCTTCGCGCCTGCGGCGTTTTCGCCAGACGGTCTTTGCCAGTAGTGCCATCCTCCCCGCAGGCTGTCTGTATGGGTGGGTTGTCCCTTGCTGCTACGTTCTGTTAGGCGCTATGAATTACAGGAAATTAAGTGGTTGACTTGGACAGCAGGCGGGTTACACGTTCCACTGTGCCGAGATGTGAGGTGCAGGTGGTGATGATCACCCCGGGGTATGCGCTAGCGCCCTTGACGGGCACTCCAGGACCCGCCTACGCTCGTGAAAACCCAGGTCGGTCCTCCGACCAGATGTGTGGATAACGAGGCCACCTTCACAACCTTCTCCCTTCTATCTTTATCCAAAGTCAGGTAGAGCGGTTCGCTTGAGTTGCTCAACCGTCCCTTTGCCCGGTGCTCATGACGCGCTACTCCACCGTGCTAGCGGCATAGGAGCCTACTCAGCGTCAGCGGCTTCGTGCCGCACTGGAGTGATCCAATATGTGGTTCCGCACGTTCCACCACTTCTCCGTTCATTTCCAATACTGATCGTGAAACACCATGAGCAGCAGGATGTTGAGGTCCGGAATTCGAAGTGAAATTCTTGATTTGCCCGTTCCTAGTCGTCATGGGAAAGAAATAAGAAAGAAATAAGAAAGAGATTATTCCCCTAGAGCTTGTCCAGTACCACCTGTACTCAAAATGCATCTCCGCGCGTCTACCTGGCGCTTTTATTAGCCGCCTTGCATGCAAGCGAAGCGCTATTGGCGGCAATTAATAGCTCACTGAGCGATGATTGATGCAGTCAGTCAGTGCCCTCGATTATTCCTGATAGAAGGATCATGGCGCCCCGGAAGCATTCCATCCAGCAGCAGCATCTCCTTCAACCACGCGAGGACAAAACTGATGTTAGCTACATTCGAGCGTTCACCGCACAGAGGCGATCTCGAACACTACCTATGATAATAAATCCAAAGGAAAGGTCGATAAAATGATTCAATCTGACTTTATCGGTATTCTGGATTGAGTAAAAAAGGGATATATGAAGTTCAAGGCCTTGCCAAAACCGTCATGGCCCTATTATGTATAGGCCGTACTAAGCCAATAGCGAATAACAAACTCTTTCCTGCTCCCTCGACCTTAATTCACTCCCATCCTGCCAAGCCTCAGCTGCCAGCGCATTGTATCTAAGCACACTGTGGCAAATTGATACAAGTAGCTAAAGATCTCGCATCCGACATCTCCGGCCGAACGGTTAGGCAACACTAGGGCGCCTGGGTCAAAATTCCGTTTACCAAACAAGATGTCGAGAGGCGAACTCTGTAATTCCCCTCCTGCAAAAGTGATAGCGGCTGTAGCATCCGTGTGGAAGAGGGTAAGCTTTCGGCAACACCTTTTTCAGATTGGAAAGGATGAATACTTGTGTTGGGTCCTGCAGACCAGGATAGCCTCAGATCAAAACCTAAATGTGCCAGGGGTTGATCATAGAAGCCAGGGCAATAAGTATTCAGGAATTTGAGCGCTTATGTAGCTAATAACTCTGCCACCTGAATACTTGATTCATTAAGGTCGTCACCCTATACCCGGAAGTCTCTATCGTTTTCTTTGTCTGTTAAGCTTCACAGGGTTAGGACTCCCTAAATCAAACAGCAATCGCTGTTTATCAACCACTCACGGCGACACCGAGATCTTCGACTTAGCTCCCTCCCACAGGTCATCCCCCCGGGGCGGAAGATAACGAAAGGGAGACAAAAAGTCCTAACTAAATCAACACACAATAACCTAAACCTTCTACCCATTCCATCCATCATATCCGTCGAGTCGAGGAGTCTTATCTATAGATAAGGCAAGAGAGAACTTATGCCCTCGCGGATGGAGAGGGATTCGAACCCCCGGTATTCCTATCAATACTTCGGTTTTCAAGACCGACTCTTTCAACCGCTCAGACATCCATCCCTGCGCTCGCCCGCCCTATCTATCTGCGCGCTGGCAGGTAGGGGCAACTCTATGTGATTCGCTACGCTTACTTGCGCCCCACCCCGTAAGCTGACTCTATTGCCTAGCACACTTTTCCGGTAGTACGAATCGCTACGCTTCGCTTCTTTCTATATGATAATATGCACCGTCGGTTGCTGCGCTCCCTGCGGGTAATAGCAAGAGAGTGAAGAACGAACGATCCTCAAAACTCAAAAGTCAGCAGTGAATGAGTCCGACTCGAGTTCGTGAGTCAAAGGCGTGGCAAGAGAGCGAGTTCGACTCGCGAACGATCCGCAAGTGAAGGACCGATCCTTTAACGCCAGTACTGTTGCGAGACTGGTACTTGGCGGCTCACGAGCAACATATAGACTAAGGTTGCCCATCACTCCCTCGCTCCTTTTTGAAGGCCCACCGCTCCCCCTTTCTTTAAGTATCTATCCCGGCTTGCATTTTGGGGCGAGTACTACAGTTCCTCCATAATCACACAGAACGCCCAGCTTCGCAGAGCTGCTCTCTCCCCAGTCCACAGCAAGGTGTGGAATCTGGATCTACTGTGTGTTCTTACTCTATTGGATCAAGTCAGATACTAAGCCTTCTACTACTACTACTACTTAGGTTTACTACTTAGGTTAGGAGATAAAATGCTATATTTCAGAGATTGGACTCTCTTACTGTGTTTTTTCAGGGCTGTTCCCGAGCCAGGTTCCCTGGATCCATTCTGACCTAAATGGATGAATGAAGAAGGGGTGTGACCTTATGGCCAACTATACTAGCTCCCCTAGAGGGATAATATAGCTCCTAAAGGATGATTGTTTATGGTATATTACCGTAATTGGAGAATTTGACCTGGTGCTGACTTGCTGCTGTTCTGAGAAGGGGACGGACCTTGCAAAGCTTGACAAGTTTTTTTTAGATTTATCGATCCAATCTGTCTACAGATAGGCGCCTGCTGTGGCAGCAATTAATTAATCTCCGCCTTAGCATACAAGGACCATGGCTCGCAGCGGGTGATTTTCATACTGTCAGAACCGTCGAAAATGGGAGGTAGAGTTCCTTTTTTAACAGGAGCCCAGCCTTTTTTTTTTTTCTTGACTGTCTGCAGAATGCGAACCTGACCGATCTTCGTTCCTCGGGGCACATACTCTATTGGAGCAATCAATCCGGTGGGGCCAGACGCATCATCGGCAGACTAGATCGAGCCTTAGTTAATCCTGAGTGGATCCAAAAGCTTCATGCTTCCTGTGCGGAATATCTTACGCCGGGCTGCAGTGATCATGCCCCGATCCTCGTCTTATTCCGGCTGTCAGCTCTGGACCAAAGCCATGAAAGTACTTTCGCATGTGGGAATCCCACCCCTATTGATGTAGTGAAGAAAGCTCCCGGTCACGAGAAATCCAATGTTTCTTCAAAAAAGAATAAACTGAAGAACACCAAACTAGCGCTCAAAGCATGGGATAAGCAATCTTTCGGAAAAACTGGAGACAGAGTGAGGATATGCGGAAATAAAGTAAATGAAATTCTATTCAAGCAAGACTTGATCCAAATGGATCCCCTCAATGCTGAGCTTGTTGATGAAGAAAAAGAGAGCTGAAAGCTGGTACAACAGTTTCTTAGTGAATAGGGGACAAGTATCTTGGCAAGAGTGAATTCAAGAGATTGTAGAGAGGTTTGAGGTCAGAAATGTGGTTGGTGTAGTTGATGAGTTTAATCACTTGAGGCAAAGAGGAAGCCTAGAAGAGTACAAGTCACAATTGGAAGAATTGAGGGCTGCCATGTTGATGTGCAATCCCTATTACGATGACAACCTTTTTCGACAAAGTTTTCTTGGGGGTAAGGGAATGAGTTAAGCCTGTGCTGGGAGTACGGTTTATTGGGTATCTTTTTGGTCACCATAGTGGGTGTAAGCCATGCAGCCTTTAAACACCATCTCAAAATACTTGTGCTACGCCTTAGTGTAGGGGTGAGCTAGGGCAAAGAGATGGCAATACTTGGTTAATCTTTCCTCTATTACCAATATTACCCCCTTACCCTCCAATTTAGGTAACCCTGTGAGAAAAGAAATTCCATTAGCTGCTCATGCCTCCTCAGGTACCTGTACCCATTTGTGAGCGCCTTTGGATCAGCGAAAGAGCTCTGACTCTCCGATACATTTATAGGAGAAAGGGGCGAGACCTTGATTTTCACCTATTGAGACGAGGTAGCCCATTATGATATATAAGGTGAGTCATTGATTTAGTTACACACCCTCTTCTCTTAATAAATAGTCAATTTCGAGTTCCGTGAAAGGCATATGGTTTAACACTGTTCCATTCCACTTTTACCGAAGTGGTGTGCTTAACAGCATCCTGTTCTTTATACTAATCTTAACATAGTCTTTGTACGTTAATAAGCAAAAATCCTCTACCAGTGAAATCTGAGAAGTCTGGCACTACCTGTGTATCCTTAAACCTCTGACCATCCGTTCTCGTACCAAAAGGTAAGAGTTGAGAAACCATAGTTAGTGGTAGAATGCTTATTGAAAAGAGAGGTTCCACGTAATTCCCTTATAATTCTAAGGCCTTGAACTTGAGGACAGCAACTCTTTTTCTATTGATCAGAAACATAAGTAAGAAAGTAGCTATTCTGAGAGGTACTTTATTCTTCTCATTCTTCAGTTCCTGCCTATTATTTACCAGAACTTAAGATCTTTACTAACTTAACCTCACGCCATAAATGGAATTCCCTATCATGAGCGCAACTGTATTTACAAGTTCAGTAGCCAGAGTGAGCTTTCTCCTCAATATGGATGTGGTGATTGTTCCTCCATTCTAATCATACAGACTTATTATCAGTGCTCCAAGCTCCATGTGTTCTAGGGCTAAGACTACGTTGGTGTGGGCTCCCCTTATCCTTCTTCTGGCATTTGCTGATCGATTTCTAAATGAGTGGAATTTCGATTCTCTAACTGCTCAAATAGCAATGGTTTCCAGTTCCGCATTGACCATAGGATTGGCAGGCAGCTTGGCTTAAAGAATATCATCTTGAAAATCCGGTGGAAAATGTCATCTTCAAAATGAGACTGAGACCTACCTTTTCGAATTGTCAGAGGCTATGAGATCCACTTTCTTTTGGAAAGATAAATACATGTATTTAGGGAAGGTTCATTGGTAGAAATCAAAGGGGTAGCAAGCTCAGTGGCAGGGGAGCAGCGTGGTGTAGCTCCCCTTGGTTGCAAAGAAAAAACGTGTAGTTAAGTATGCGAGGAGTGAATCAATAAGGTTCCACGGTTCAGTACTCTAATTGATCAGTTAATAGCAATTATAGACTCTCATTCAATAGATAATAGTATTGTTTTTCTTTACCTGTGCCATGGCCAACTCTTCTCCCCGCCGAAAAATGAAGTTATGCTTTCACAACTGTAAAAAATGCCAATACATTGCTTGCCCAATGACCTATTGGAAATTTCCTCTTATCGCTGTTTGGTGAGACTTTACCAACCCTTACTTTACACCTAAGGTAAGGTAGCTGCTTTACCTAGTAATTCTTTTCTACTTTACTACATCATTAGATCAAAGCAATAACCTATTCCTAAGCTTCACTACTTAATACTCCCAATTCCTACAGTCCTACTGTACACCTATAAGAACTCCTTTGAAAAAACATACTAATCCTAAACAATGAAAACTACCTAAGCATAAGCAAGCCTTAGTCACAAGCCCTAGTCTGAATCTTCCTTGTGTCTAGTTGATAGGATGATCTGGTGCAAGCTGGTTGTGGAAGCGGGTGCTTTCTATCTGATCAAGTAGAAGTTGTCTATTTTGTAGACATATAGGAGAAGAAATGCTTAGCATCTATGGCTACGTCGCCTATGTGCAGTAAAAAGAATCCCTCCTTCAAGTTGGTATGACTTGGTTCTGATGCTCTAGATGTCCTATGATGAGAAAGATCAGTTCTGTAGACAATGAGTAAGAACAATAAAATCCTGCTATTGCTATATAGTCTAGTTGACAGCCAATATTGATAAGAGTTTGACGGGGACAATTCTGCCTGAAGGACTCACCCTCTCTGGTCAAGCAGTGTAGAACAACCAATAGTGGAATATCTTCCCAAGAGGCAGTAGTTTCAAGTCAAGCACTGAACAAAGAAGAGTGTTTCAGATGGCTATCCTCTTTTCTCTAGTAGTAGAAGTTTACTTCCCCATGAGTTTACGCTTTGACTGTCTCAGTCGGCTGGAGTCAATAAAGTGGTTCTTCTTCATTATTCAGAATTGAGTTAGGTTCACGGAGTTTCGTAGAGTACTTTGTCATTGACTTTCTTCTACAATGAATTCCCAAGCGCCAAGCTCCAAAACTTATTTACCCTTCTCCTTCCTGATAGTAGTAGAATGACTCAAGGCTCAAGAAGATTGACCCTAGCGCAGATGTACCCGATTCACTACTCTATTTGTAAGACACTTGCTTTTGATTTGCTTGATTTCCTGTGCATATTCCTTTAACCGAGCAAGAAAACGTATGCGCGTGGGCGCAACGGCTTTCGCGCTAGTTGCTCAATCCGTTGCTTGTTTGGAACAAGAGTTTTCATAAAAAGAATGGTTCTTTTATGCAATTATGAACGGGCAGGCCTCTTGTGGATTCCTCCAACTCCATGAATGAAGGGGGGAGTATGAGGAAGGCCGATTTTCTTTCTATATGAAGATGAAAAAAGGATCAGGGTCAAACATTTCTGACTTTTGTTGAGTATGACTGAATGAGGAAGAGCTCCTTATGTGGTATCACTTTACCACCATCTGAAATGCGCGAAACTCCGATTGGTGGAAGCCAGTCCATGAAGATTCTCCCTTCTCTTACGTGAAATTCCCCTCTTTCGGTAAGCATCCAGTATCTCAGCAAATGAACATTTCTCTAAGCTTATCCTGTAGCTTATACGTCGTTTGAAAGCTGCTCCAAGGATCCAACGAATAGCTAAGGTTTGTTGACGATCCCTGGCTACAATCCCAGGAACATCATAAATAGTACCTGCGACTCCTACTTTGACCACTTCGCATATTGGCTTTATATTATCTACGGCGTCAACCATAAGTTTGATTACATCGCGTTCAGTTCGAGCTAGGCGGTGAAAAGTTTTATAAACAATAGCACGAACTCTCGTTCTTTTACCATCGATCATGCGAAAGTTTACCAATTTCTTGATCAATTCTTTTTGCTCACCATCAAAGTCCCCCATATAGCTGAGAATTTCCGAGCAATTGGAAGCCGCTTTCGATGACGAGGCCGATAAATTGATATTACGCGATCGTTACTGTCCATCTTTTGAAGCTCTGCTCCCGAAAGAAAGGGAGACTTTTTTTGGTTTGGTGGGCGTTGGTGTTTCCAACGAAAAACAAATTCGAACTTCCATGAAAAAACCAAATGCTAGTTGCCATTTTATGTAACGCATACACTTCCGCGTCCCATCGACTTTGGCCAATGAGATTACTATACGCGTTT
>Ga0068868_100000214_pt1 | contig 39101 bp, 42 predicted proteins | sample KBSMisM42_FD_64660 | JGI IMG/M metagenome (GOLD analysis project Ga0068868, IMG submission 64660) | Miscanthus rhizosphere microbial communities from Kellogg Biological Station, Michigan, USA - KBS Miscanthus M4-2 | ecosystem: Host-associated > Plants > Roots > Rhizosphere > Soil ...
TTCAACAGTTGGTCCCTGGTCAGCACCTCATTGTTCTCCGAGACGAAGAGGAGATGCGGATCGGTCGCCGACAGCCAGGTTTTGACATCGCCGGGAGCGACGGCGTCCGCCAAGGCTTGGGTCCTGGCTTTCAGCAGGGCCGTAAGCGAGGCGTCCCGATTGGCCGGCGCCGATGCGGCGATCAGCGCGGCCGCGGCCGCAGCAAGCATTATCATTTGCAACCACTCCCTGGAGCGTGGCGTGGACCCTGCATCCGTTACCTGGGTCCGTGTCAATTCGAACGCAGCCGAACGTCACGTGGCGACGACAAACGAATGTCCGCTTTGGGTCGATTGCTGCCGTTAGGGTTTTCGAGCTTTGCGTTTGTCGATCTCCGCCACCGCTCGTTCCAACCGATCAATTCGCGACCTAAGCTCGTCCTTTTCGTCGTAATCCATGGCAAATGCATACGCTTCGATATTGCGCCAAATCCGACGCATGGTCTCCTTCAACTTCATTGCCGTTTTTCCTTCTTATAAGCTCGCGAGCCCTCACGTGGCCCGTTGGATGACAAATCCTCAGAGTGCCATATCGAGAGCGCATCCAGCACCGGTTTGAGGCCGGTCGCCTGCGGCCCCAGACCGTAGAGATGCCTTGCGGTCGGTGGCGGCAGGTAATGGCGCTCGACCAGCCCCGAGTTCTGGAGTTCCCGCATCCGCTCGGTCAGCACGTTCGAACTGATGCCAGGGATTGCCTCCTTGAGGTCGGAGAAGCGGAGGTCGCGACCATTGAGGCAGAGCAGTATCTGCAATGTCCAGCGGCCCTCGATCGCCTCGAGGCGAGCTGCATCCGGCGAGTGGTCCGCTGACGCCGTAGCGATCATCCTGCTGTGGCCTCCGCTGGCGAAAGCTCGACGTCGCGCACAGGTCCAATCCGGTGCCACAGCGCATAGAGCGCAGGCAGGAAGACGAGGGTCAGCACGGTTCCCCCCAGCGTTCCGCCGATCAGCGAGAAGGCCATTGCTCCCCAGAAGACCGAATGGGTGAGCGGGACGAAGGCGAGGACTGCGGCCAGCGCCGTCAGGATTACCGGCCGCGACCGCTGCACCGTGGCTTCGATCACCGCGTCGAAGGGGCTGAGACCGTGCGCTCGATTCTCCCCAATTTGCCCGATCAGGATCAGGGTATTGCGCATGAGGATGCCGGACAGCGCGATCAGGCCGAGGATCGCGTTGAAACCGAAGGGCTGGCCGGTGATCAACAGAGTCGGCACCACGCCCACGAGCCCAAGAGGAGCGGTCAAGAGGACGATCGCCATGTCGGAAAAGCGGCGAACCTGGAACATGATGACGATCATCATCAGCAGGAACATGACCGGGAAAATTGGAGCCAGTGCCCGGTTGGCCTTGCCTGCTTCCTCGATCGAGCCGCCTTCGGCGATTTGGTATCCGGACGGCAGGCTATCAACGACCGGCTGCAGCTTCTTCAGCATCGCGGTCGAGACATCGGGCGGCTGGAGGCCGTTGGCGATGTCGCCGCGGACAGTGATGGTCGGCACGCGGTCCCGACGAAGCAGGATCGGGTCTTCCATACGGAGCTCGAGCCTGCCGACCTGGCTCAGCGGGACGCGAGCGCCATTGGCGGCCGCTAGGGTGAAGTCGGTGACGCGCGCCGGGTCGAACCGCGCCGGGCCGGCGGAACGGGCGACAACATCGACGGTGCGGATGTCCTCGCGGACCTGCGAGATGGTTACTCCCGACAGCAGGAACTGGAGCTGCTGGCCGACATCTCCGGACGTAAGCCCGATGGCGCGGAGCCGGTCCTGGTCGAGGGCGAGGTGAAGCGTCGGCACCCGCTCGCCCCAGTCGGTGTTCACCGTCCGCATCGTCGGGTCGTTGATCATGATCGCCCGGACCTTCTCGGCGATCGCACGGAGCTGACCGACGTCGGGGCCGCTGACTCGGAACGCGACAGGGTAAGGCGAAGGCGGGCCGAAGACGAGCTGGGTCACCCTCACCCTTGCCGCCGGAGCGAGCCCGTTTGCGACCGCGGCGCGCAGGCGTTCCTTCAGCGCGTCGCGTTCCTCCTCGGACGAAGTGCGAACGACGATCTTGGCGAACGAGGGATCGGGCAGTTCGGGCGAGAGTGACATGAAGAAGCGCGGGGCGCCCTGGCCCACATAAGCTGTGACGATCTTCGCCTCAGGCTGCTTGCGAAGCCATGCTTCGACCTCAGCCGTTGCATCGCTCGTCTGCTCGATAGACGTGCCCTTGGGCATCTGAACCTCGACCAGAACCTCGGGCCGGTCGGAAGTCGGGAAGAACTGCTTCTTGACCAGCGGCATGCCGGCGCCGGCGACGAGCAATGCGCCGAGCGTCACGATCGCCACCAGCCGTTTGCGTTCGACAGCCTGGCGGATGATCCAGCGCAACTTCTGGTATCGCGGTGTCTGGTAGATCGCCTCGTGGCCACCCTCGACCGGCTTGATGTCGGGTAACAGCTTCACGCCGAGATAGGGCGTGAAGACAACCGCAACCATCCACGAGGCTAGCAGCGCGAAGCCGACGATCCAGAAGATGTTGCCGGCATATTCACCGGCCGTCGACTTGGCGAAACCGACCGGCATGAGGCCAATGACGGTGACCAGAGTTCCAGCCAGCATCGGCGCGGCAGTATGGCTCCAGGCGTAGGCCGACGCTTTGACGCGGTCGAAACCCTCTTCCATCTTCACGACCATCATCTCGATCGCGATGATCGCATCGTCGACGAGCAGGCCAAGGGCGAGGACCAGCGAACCGAGCGTGATCCGGTCGAGCACCCGCCCCGTTGCCCACATGATGACGAGGACGATTGCCAGAGTCAGCGGCACCGCGGCCGCAACGACGATCCCGCCGCGCCAGCCGAGCGCGATCAGGCTGACGATCATCACGATTGCCAGTGCTTCGAGGAATGTCCGCATGAATTGATCGACGGCCTGAGTGATGTTCACCGATTGATCGGTCACTTGGGTGAAAGACATTCCCAGCGGCAGCTCCGATACGATTGCTTGAATCTCGCCCCGCAGTGATTTTCCAAGCTCGAGCCCGTTCCATCCCTCGCGCATCACGACGCCAAGGAGCAGCGTGGGCTCGCCCTGGCTGCGGACGAGGAACGTCGCAGGGTCCTCATATCCGCGGTGGACTTCGGCGATGTCGGCAAGGCGCAGCGTCTTGCCGTTGGCGACGATAGGAACGCTCCGGATTGTGTCGAGATCGTCGAAGGCGCCGTCGATGCGGACCTGCACCTGCGGGCCGTTCGCCTCGACCGACCCGGCGGGGGTAAGCAGGTTTTGCTGTGACAGGCCGGAGAGGATCGTCTCCGGGGTGACGCCCAGCGTCGCAAGGCGATCCTGGGAGAACTCAACGTAGATGCGCTCCGGCCTCTCGCCGATGATGTTCACCTTTTTGACCCCAGGAACGTGAAGCAGCCGCTGGCGCAGCGTCTCCGCCTGCCGGGAGAGGTCGCGCTGGGGTTCGCCCTTCGCCTTCAGCGCGTAGAGGGCGAAAGTTACATCGCCATATTCGTCGTTGACGAACGGTCCGGCGACGCCGCGCGGCAGCTTCGGCGCCTCGTCCCCGAGCTTCTTGCGCGCCTGGTAAAACTCTGACTGGACCTCGGAGGGAGGCGTCTGGTCGCGCAGAACCAAAGTGGTGAATGCCAGGCCGGGCCGGGTGAAGGTCTCGGTCCGATCATACCAGCGCAGCTCCTGGAGGCGCTTTTCGAGCGGTTCGGCGACCTGGTCTTGCATTTCCTGTGCGGTCGCGCCGGGCCAGGCCGTCACCACCGTCATCTGCTTGATGGTGAAGCCTGGATCCTCAGCCCGGCCGAGGCTCAGGAATGCGACGATCCCGGCAATCGAGATGACGATAATGAAGAAGAGCGTCACCGCCCGCTCGCGCACGGCGAGCGCGGAGAGGTTGAACCGGCTCTCTTGCTGAGGAGCGTCGGTCAACGGACCGCACCCGCAAGGATGCGGACCGCTTCACCCTGGTGGAGCATGTGGGCGCCAAGCGCGACGAAGCGTTCTCCCGGCTGTAGCCCGGCGGCTACGACGGCGGTCTCTTCGCCGACGGTCGCCAGCCTCACCGGCCGCCAGCTGACCTTATTCTGGCCGCCAACGACCCAAAGGCCCGGTCCTTGGCCTCGGTCGTAAATGGCCCCTATGGGAACCGCCATCGCGGCCGTTTGACCGGGAATATTGAGCCGGATGGTGACCGTCGAGCCGAGCGGCGCGCCGGCCGGCGCGCCGGCGAGGGTGAACCGGGCATCGAAGGTCCGCGTCGTCGGATCGGCGGCGTCGCTCAGCTGCCGGAGGCGAGCGTCACCGGCGAGGCCGCTGTAGGTTCGCGCCTGTGCGACCGCACCGAGCGGCGGACGTAGAGTCTCTGGCAAAGCAACCATGGCCTCACGCGGACCGGAGTGCGCGAGCCGCACCACGACCTGGCCGGCGCCGACCACCTGCCCAGGTTCGGCCAGCGTCTCGGCAACGGTGCCATCGGCGTCAGCGACAAGAACGGTGTAGGTCGCATTGTTGCGGCTGACTCGCGCCTGTGATTCCGCCGCCGCGAGATCGGCGCGGGCGGCAAGCGCGGCGGCCTTCTTCAGATCGTAGGTGGAACCCGAAACGAAGCCGGGCGCAATCAGCTTGCGGAAGCGCAGCTCATCGGCGCTGGCCTGGACCGCACGGGCCCGAGCGGCAGCGACAGCCTGCGCGGACGCTTGTGCCGCGAGCGTGTAATCCGTGGGATCGATCCGCATCAGCTGCTGTCCCCGCCGGACGACCTCGCCGGCGTTGACCAATCGAGCCACCACCTTGCCGCCAACGCGAAAGCCGAGGTCGCTTTGCACTCGCGCACCGACGGTCCCGGTGAACTCGCGCTCGCTTCCCTCAACTGCTCCGGCCGTCGCGACTCGGACCAGCGGCGGATCGGTGCGAGGATCGGCGGCGGATCTGGTGCAGCCGGCAAGCAGCGCGGCCATGGTGAAGGCTCCGGCTAACCGGACGAGAGAAATTAGCGGCACGGGAATTACTCCGATCGAATTGGCGGCGCAGTTCAGGCGGCCACAGCCGGGACAAGTGGTTTTGATGCTTTCCACAGCTGGCGGTTGATGAAGCTCGGCGCGAGGCGGCGCATGAATGCCAGCAAGTTCGATTGGCCGGGGCGAATCTCGTGCTTGCCCGCGCGCAAGGCCGCGATCGTTTGTTTCACCAACTCGTCGGTGGTGATGGTGCTGATCCCGGCTTCGTCAAAGTCGCTCGTCATGTCGGTTCGAACGGCCGGCGGCATCAGTTCGATGACCTCGACGCCCGTATCTTCCAGCTGGAAGCGGAGCGATTGGGTGTAGGAGTGCACCGCGGCCTTGGTCGCGCTGTAGACCGGCATTGCCGGCACCGGGACGAAAGCGAGCGCGGACGAGACGTTGATCACCGTGCCCTGGTTGGCGGTCAAAATGTCGATCAGTGAGGACGTCGTGCGGATTACCCCGCCAACGTTGACCTCCATCTCTATCAGCAGTCCGGCGAGATCAGTAACGGGCGTCTTGAGGTTCTTGGCAACGCCAACTCCGGCGTTGTTCATCAGCAGGTCGAGCTTGGGGAAATCCCATTTGAGGCGCGCCGCCAGCGCGGCGATTTGCTCCGGGTCCGCGATATCGCTCTGTATCGTGTGCAAGCGAGGATGCCGGGCTTTCACTGCATCGAGCACCTCCTGGCGGCGGCCGGTTACGATGACTTCGTTGCCAAGCTCGAGGAACTTGAGGGCGAACGCGAGGCCGATGCCGGCCGACCCGCCGGTGATGAGGATGGTTCGACCAGTGAGTCTCATGATGATTTCCCTTGTGAATCTGGCTGAGAGCCGGTATTGAATTATGACCACTTAGTAATATTATGATCGTAATGCAAATGGAAAGATTCACAGGAGTCGTCGATGCGGTATGAGAAGGGACGCAAGGAAGCGTCGCGCCAGAAGATCCTCGAAGTCGCGTCAGAGCGCTTCCGCTCCGACGGCATCGCCGCGACGGGGCTGGCGACCATCATGAGCGATGCGGGATTGACCAATGGCGCCTTTTATCCGCACTTCCCGTCCAAGGCCGATCTCGTCCGCGAAACCATCGCGGCCGCCACAATTGCCACCAGGTTTGGGAACTTCATTGCCGAAGGGGGCCTAGATGTAGCCCTTGACGCATATCTGTCGCCGGAACATCGCGACGATCCGGGACAAGGCTGTCCGCTGGCCGCGCTTCTGCCCGAGCTTGCCCGCCAGCCGCTGGAGACGCGGCGCGTCTATGCCGACAATTTTCTCGCCCTGACCCGAGAGCTGGCGTTAGCCTTGCCAGCGAAGACGGAGAACCCCGAGGCGGTGGCGATAGCCATCTATGCGACCCTGATCGGCTCGGTTCAGCTCGCCCGCGCCGCCGAGGGAACCGATTTGTCCGATCGCATTCTTGCCGCGGCCCGGGAAGCGGTGCGCACGCTGGCTGAGCGCAATTCTACAAACGGAGCCCATCACCATGGATGACGTCATCATCATCGGCGGCAGCTTTGCCGGTCTCGCCGGCGCCCTGCAGCTCGGCCGTGCCCGTCGCAAGGTCACTGTTCTCGATACCGGCCTGCCACGCAACCGCTTCGCCGGCCGTTCGCACGGCCTGCTCGGCCACGATCACAAGCCACCGCTGGACATCCTGGCCGAGGCGCGGCAGCAGCTGGCACGCTATCCCACGATCAGGCTAGCCAATGCCCGGGCCGACAGCATCTCCGGCGCCATCGACGATTTCTCCGTCCGCACCGATGATGGCGAAAGCCTTGGAGCGCGCCGCCTGATCCTGAGTTACGGCGTCATCGACCAGATGGCTGATGTTCCGGGCTTCGCCAAAGGCTGGGGCAGGTCGATCGTGCCCTGTCCCTATTGCGACGGCTTTGAAGTCGCCGGCCAGCATTGGGGCCTCGTCTGGTCCGGCCCTCAGTCGCACAATCAAGCCAGGCTGTTCCACGATTGGACCGACAATTTGACGGTCCTGGCCGACGGTCACGACATTCCGTCCGATATCCGGGCCGACCTGACGCGCCGCAAGATACCTGTCGTCGATGGCCGGATCACCGAAATTGGCCACCCCGGGGGCCATAAGGCCATCGTCATACTCGATACGGGCTCCAAGGTCGCGGTCGACATCCTGTTCGCCGTTCCGCGCAACAAGCCGTCCGCAAGCCTGCATGAATCACTGGGCCTCGCCACGGTTGATAGGCCCGACGGCACCGTCCTCAAGGTCGACGAGCGCCGCGAAACCAGCATGCCAGGCATCTACGCCGCCGGCGACCTCGCCAACCCCCTCATGCCCTCGGTCACCACGGCATCATGGCAGGGCGCGATGGCGGGTATCTTCGCACAGCAGTCGATGCTGGTTTGAGCGAATGGCAGGAATGGGTCGCTGCCACTACGAACCGCGCTAGATGACCGGTCTCCACAGGTGCAGCGAGGTCATCAGCGCCGCCACCAGCCACGTCGCTGAGATGGCGAACGATCCGCGCAGCGCCCGCACGTGCTCGACCGAAGCGCGTTCGCGTAGCTCCGCCATCAGTAGCGGCGACAGCGACCGCGCGGCGAGCACAGTCCCCAGCACGAGCAGCACCGGATCGTCGAAATAGCCGAGGTGCGGGACCACGTCGGGCGTGAAGTCGATCGGAGAGATGGCGAGGAAACACGCCACCGCCGCAATCACCTTGGCATACCAGGGCGTCCGGCCGTCCAGCAAAGCCAGCCACATGGCCCCGAGGTCACGCCGCAGCGCGCTGGCCGCTGCAAAAGCGAACGATCGATGGCGCTGCACTACGGGCTCGGCGGCGAAAGCACGAGGCCAGATTTGCGGCAGCTGGCTCGACACTCGATGAAGCGGCGGGTGGCCGTCGTTGGCCGGACGATAGGTGGCGATCATCGCGGACCATTCCGACAGCAACGCCTCGGCATTCCGCACCGTCGTCAGGTCGCCCCGAGCCTTCGCCGAGTCACGAATGCGCTCGACCTCCGGGTGCTGCCGCTCCAGCCGCGCAAGATATTCCTGAAACTCTGACACGATCCCCCGCGGCTCCGGCGCGTTGCTAATCGCGAACCGGTGGGTCGTCACCTTATCGAAATGTAATGTTGGACTGGCGCCGGTCGATCCGGTCGGCCGGGGAACTCAGCCCTGCGGTCGTCGGCGACGGTACCGTGCTCGATGAAGCGCACGGCAGCCTCCTGGTCCTACCATCGCACGTGCACGTTGATGTGCTGCATTTTGATGTGCTGCATTCGCGGGAAGACAAGTTCCACAGTCTCGCCGACGTCGAGCATGCTCTCGGTGAGCAGATGACAGCCGTCGTACGACAAGTCCGTCAGTTCGTCGGCGCCTCCGCTTGCCCACCGCGTCGCTGCCCAATAGGGCCGCGTCCATGATCGATTCTCCGGTTTTCTTCAGCGGTATCGGCGGCAGTGGAATGCTTCCGCTCGCCTCCATCGTTCGCGCTTCGGGCGGCAGGGTCGCAGGCTCCGACCGCTCGCTCGACGCGGGCCGCACGCCTCACAAGTTCGACTATCTCCGCTCGCTCGGGATCCAGCTGTTCCCGCAGGACGGCTCCGGCCTCAAGGACGGAATGACGCTTGTCACCTCGGCCGCGGTCGAGGACACGGTTCCCGACGTCGTCCGCGCCCGCGAGCTCGGCCTAACTCACCTCACGCGCCCGCAATTCCTGGCCAGGCTCCTGAACTCGGCGCAGCGCAGCGTCGCCGTCGGCGGCACCAGCGGCAAGTCGACCGTCACCGGCATGACCGGCTGGATCCTCCACGCCTGCCACCGCCAGCCGACCGTCATGAACGGCGCGGTGATGAAGAATTTTGTAACTCCGTCCGCGCCGTTCGCGAGCGCCCTGGTCGGCGATCCCGAGCTGTTCGTCAGCGAGGTCGACGAGAGCGACGGCTCGATCTCGCTCTACCAGCCCGAGGTCGCGGTGCTGACCAACATCAGCCTCGACCACAAGGAGATGGACGAGCTTCGCGCGCTGTTCGCGGCATTCGTGCTGCGGGCGAAGAGGGCCGTGCTCAACCTCGATGATCCCGAAACACGCGCGCTCGCCGACGTCGTTCCGGAAGCCAACCTCGTCGGCTACGGCTTCGACAGCCCCGGAGCGACCTTCATGGGCAAAGATCTGAAGCTCGAAGCCGGCGGCGCGAGCTTCGCCCTCGAGGCAGACGGACAGCGTTACGACGTGCAGCTGCGGGTCCCAGGCCGCCACAATGCTGCGAATGCCCTCGCCGCAATCGCCGCCGCCAACGCCGTCGGCGTTCGTATCGAGGATGCCGCCGCTGCAATCAGCCGCTTCGAGGGGCTTCGGCGCCGGCTCGAGACCGTCGGCGAAGCCGGCGGCGTCACCGTCATCGACGACTTCGCCCACAACCCGGACAAGATCGATGCGACTCTGGCGACGCTCCGCGCCCAGCCAGGCCGCCTCCTCATCATGTTCCAGCCGCACGGCTACGGCCCGCTGACCAAGATGGGCGAAGAGCTCGCTGACAGCTTCGCGACAGGCTTTGCGCCCGGCGACCGGCTCTACCTCCCCGACCCCGCTTACTTCGGCGGCACGGTCGAGAAGACCCGCGGCTCCGACTGGCTCGCCGAGCAAGTACGGGAACGCGGCGGGTCGGCCGAGCACATCCCCGAGCGCGCCAAACTCGGCGAAGCGCTGCTGGCCGAAGCCCGTTGCGGGGACCGCATCATCATCATGGGTGCCCGTGACGATACGCTCAGCGAATTCGCCCGCGACCTTGTCGAAAAGCTGGCGGAAACAACCCCGGGCTGATGCCGCGCCTGTTCCTGGACTGCGATGGCGTGCTCGCTGACTTCGACCGCAGCGCCGTTGAGCTCCTCGGGATGAAGCCGAAGGCCTTCATCGAGAAGCACGGCCGCGGCGAGTTCTGGAAGCGACTCGCAACGGCGCCGAACTTTTACGGCTCACTTTCCGAAATGCCCGATGCCCGGATCCTGTTCGACGCGGTGAAGCATCTGAAGCCGACCATCCTGACCGGTCTGCCGACCGGAAGCTGGGCGGCGCCGCAAAAGGTCGAGTGGGCGACCGACCATTTTCCCGGTGTGCCGATCATTACCTGCATGGCGGCCGACAAGCATCTGCACATGCACCCCGGTGACGTGCTCGTCGACGACCGCGAAAAGCACCGCGCCGCTTATGAGGAGGCTGGAGTCCTCTTCATTCGCCACACGAGCGCCGGGGACAGCCTCACGCAGCTGGCGAAGATCTTTCCGTCGGTGAAGGCGCCCGAAAGCGCCTGAGCAATCGCCTTAAGCGGCCTGCTGCTGGTCGACCTTCTCGACCCACTCCGGCCAGAACACCGGCTCGCGGCTCGACCAGCCCGGCGCCGTCGCAGCGCTCTCGCTGATCGACTGAAGCAGGGTCCGGCGGCGATCCGGATGAAGGTGCGGAAGCGCCGCGGCCGAACAGAAAGCGCTCGGCAGCCACGGCCGCGAAGCCGCGCCGATCAGCCGCTCGTAGAGAAAACGGTAAGCGGCGAAGTTCGGCAGGCGGTCCTGGCCAAGGTCGAAAGCGGAAAGCGTGATCAGCATGCCGATGAACGGCTCGATCATATCGAGGCCGCTGTCATCCGGAACCTGGAGGCGCAGATGATCGAGCTGCTTGTAAAGGCGCGCTTGGGCGCGGATCGAGGCGGCTTCGCCTTCGTCGCGGGCCCAGCATTCAATCGGATCGCGGCGTCCATAAGCCACATCGAGCGACCTGCGGATGTAGCGCTGCGTAGCTTTCGGAAAGCTCGCAAACTCCTTCATCTCCGAGATCAGCATCGCGCCGCTTGCTGGCTGGCTGGTCCGCGTAATCATCAACCCGACTCCTTTTGTCCGGGTGGGATCATGCGACCTGGCTACTTGCGATATGGTTAACCACAATCCCACCCCTCGTTCAGATTGAATCAGAGGGGAGTCAGCGCGTCTAGGCTAGAAATTGACGTCGGCCGTCAAAACTGTGGATTGTTGATTTATTGCAACGCCGGTGCGTTTTTGTGACGGCTGCGAAACCTATTCTTCCGGGAAGCCCGAGGATGGGACAGGTTCGTCTTTCTGCCCCGGCTGGGATGCTGCCGGCGGGTCCGAGGCATCCATGGATTCATCGCTGCCGACATCGACCTTGGCGTCGAGGTCCTCCGGATTGCGCTTGAGCTTCCGCTCGAGCTCCTTCTCCGGCTCTCCGGACAGCACCGGCGGCGGCGAATCTTGCTTTTTGTCGTCGTTCAACCGACCATCTCCGTCCATGACATTCCAAGCCTGTAACGAGCGGGCTCTCCCGCCGTTCCGAAAGAGCGGGACGTACGGTTTCGACCGGCTGGCGGGATGTTTCGGCGAATGGGCAGCGGGCGGTTTGCAAGGCCGTCACTTTGGGACAACACCGTCGCAATGCTCATGATGACTGAAATTCGGGCGCGGACGCGCTTCAGCGACTGGCCGCTCGCACTGAAGTCGATCCTTGGCTTCTGGCTGTTCTATGCCGCCACCGTTGTCGCCCGTGCTTTCCTCGGCACCGACCCCACCACGACCCTCATCAACAAGCTCAGCGTCATCAGTATCGGGATCGTCGTCACTGGCCTCATCTATCTTGCCATCGCCTCGATTGGTTTTGGACATACTATCCGGCGCAGGGCGATTACGGCGGCTGCGGCGTCGTTGATCGGCGCGGTCGCCATGGGCGGAATGATCGTCCTCATCGACGACTACCAGCGAGAGAGCAAAGAGGAGTTCCGCTTCCAGGCTCGCGAAGGCTTCACCGTGGTCGAGAAAGGGGAGCAGATCCGCATCGAGCGTACTGCGCAGGAGCCAGTCACCTTGACCTTCCCCAAGGTGTACGAGCTGGATCCGATGAAGCGCTTCCGGATGGCGCTCGACATCTCGGTTACCTGGCTGTTCTTCTTCCTTGCCTGGAGCGCCTTCTATCTTGCCAACCAGGTGCAGGCCGAGATGCACGGCGCCGAACGTCGCGCCGCCGAGGCCGAAAGCGCGGCGCATTCGGCTCAGGTCCGGGCTCTGCGATACCAAGTCAATCCGCACTTCCTGTTCAACACTCTCAACTCGCTGTCCTCCCTGATCATCGCGGGCCGCGCCGATGAAGCCGAAGCGATGGTTCTGAAGCTCTCGACTTTCTTCCGCTCGAGCCTGACGCTCGATGCCACCGCCGACATCAGTCTCGCCGAGGAAATCGCGCTCCAGCGGCTTTATCTGGACATCGAAAAGGTGCGCTTTCCCCGCCGCCTCAAGGCGGAATTCGACATTCCCGAAGAGCTGGAAACCGCGCGCCTTCCCGCTCTTCTGCTCCAGCCGATCGTCGAGAACGCAATCAAGCACGCCGTGTCGCCGACCCGCGACAAGGTGACCTTGCAGATTACCGCACGCGAGGCCGGCCCCGGCCGCTTCACGATCGAGGTCAGCAACACCGGCGGACGTCCAGCGACGGCGAAGAACGGCAATGGCATCGCCGGAACAGGCGTTGGCATCGCAAACGTCTGCCAGCGCCTGTCCGCCCGTTTTGGGTCGATGGCCAAATGCGCTTACGGCCCGCGCGGCGACGGCGGATACAGCGTGCTTCTGACCCTGCCGCTGGACCGCTCCGATGTCTGACACTCCCTTGCGGGTGCTCATTGCCGACGATGAGCCGCTCGCGGCGGAGCGACTGCAGCTGTTGCTGGCCAAATGCGCGGGCATCGACCTGGTCGGCACCGCGACCGATGGCGAAAGCACGGTGCGGATGGCGGAAGCACTAACCCCCGACCTGCTCCTATTGGACATTGCCATGCCGGGGCTCGACGGCATCGGGGTCGCCAAGGCGCTTGCCGCGAACCGCCCCTCACCCGCCGTGATCTTTATCACCGCCTTCGACCAGTTCGCCGTTGCCGCCTTCGAGGTCGAGGCTGTCGACTATCTGATGAAGCCGGTCGAGCCGCAGCGGCTGCAGCGCGCGCTGGAACGTGGCCGCGACTATCTCGAACGGCGCGAGACGAAGCCGGCTCCTCGACCCGAGCCGTCAGCGCACCTCCAGGAATTCTGGGCGTCGGACCTTACCGGCCTCGTGCGCATCGCGGCGCGCGACATCGACCGGGTCTCGGCCGAGCGCGATTACATGCGGCTCCATGTCGGCCGCAGGAGCTGGCTCATCCATCATTCGATGGCCGCGCTCGAAGAAGGATTGGATCCGGAATATTTTGTGCGCCTGCACCGCTCGGCGATCGTCCGGAAGGATTTTATCACGGGCTTCACGCGCAATCCGTCGGGACGCTGGATTGCCCGTCTGGCGGATACCACGGAGCAGCCCGTAGGCCGCCTTTATTCAGACCGCGTCCGGAGCATCGCCGGCCGCTGACGCAAGAAAGCCGCCGCGCCCGAAGGGGATGGACGCGACGGCTTCCCGCGGTAAGCTCATTCGCCGGTTACGACGATCGACGCCGCACCGAGCACTTCGACCGACGGATGCAGTGCGGCCGACACCGCTGCTTCATAGGCCGGACGCGCGCCTTCGATGGCGTCGCTGCGGCACAGGTTGGTCGCAGTGGCGAGATCCATCTGCCGGCTGTCCTCGATCTCGCAGACGATGCGCGCACCGCCAGCGATGCGCGCCTGGAGGCGATGCTGCCCGACCTTCGAAGCGAGGTTCAGGTCGGCATAAGATACGCGAACGGAGTTGGTCTCGGCAGCCTGGCTGACGGTCGGGGTGACCAGCGCAGTAGCGAAGAGGACTGCCGCGAGGGCTAGGGTAGGTTTCAACATCTCGCGTCTCCCTTTTAGTGGCGACACGGAGGCGCTGGGGAATCGATCAGAGGGAAAGCCCCCGCGTCGCAAGGGCGCTAATGCTCGCTTAGAGGGGTCGAAGTCGCGCGTTCCTCGACCGGCAATGGGGCGGAGTCGGCGCGCCGACAAACGCCGTTCGTTACGGGCCTAACCGACGAACGGTGGTCAGCTGGCGTTCAGCTTTCGGACGCGTTTCCGGCGGATTTGTCGACGACGGTCGCCAGCGCGACATCGAGGGTAACATTGCCGACGGTGCGGAAAATGTCGGGGATCATCTCGACCGCGACCAGCAATCCCAGCGGTGCAATCGGCACGCCGAGCGCTAGCGCGATCGGCGCGATCGAGCTGATAAAGCTGACCTCGCCCGGCAGGCTGACTGCGCCGTAGCTCATCACCGCGCCAACCGCGGTTGCGGCAATCATCTGGGCGAGCGTCGGCTCATAGCCAAGCCAGTGCGCCACATAGAACGCCACCGCCGTGTTCATCGCCGGACCGGTCGCCCGGAACAGCGCCACGGAAATCGGCAGGGTAACGTCGGCGACCTGTTCGCGAACGCCCATTGCCCGCGTTGCCGTGAGCATCGCCGGAAGGGAGGCCAGCGACGACCGTGTCGAAATCGCGACGGCCTGCGGCGGAATGAGACCCCGCGCCAGCGTCGTCAACGAAACTCGCCCGGCGATGACCGCCAGCGGATAGCCAAGGAGGGTGACAACGATGCCGATTGCAGAAATCAGCACCACGTAATGCCCGAGCCCCGCAAAAGCCGCACCGCCTGCCGCCGAACCAACGGTGAATGCGAGCGCCAAGACGCCAAGCGGGGCGATAACCAACACCCAGGCGATGATCACAATCAAGGCATCGGCGATTGCTTCGAACAGCCAGACTACCGAACGGCGCCCTTCGGCGCTGATCTTCCCGAGTGCGAGCGCGAACAGCACCGCGAACACGACCAGCGGGAGGATGTCGCCGTTGGTCGCGGCGGCAAACACATTGTCGGGCACCACGCCCTTGAAGAAGTCGGCAATGCCGGGGAGCGGCGTCGACGTTTTCTGCTCGACCCCCGCAAGCGCCGACTGAAGCCCAGCCGCCGTCGATTGAGCGAGCGGGAAGATGCGGGTCAGCAGCACCAGGAGGACCGCTCCAAGCACCGACGACAAGGTGCAGATGATCACGATCCACAGCACCGAGCGGCCGGCAATGCGGCCGCCCATCGCGGCCTCGGCGCTCTTCGCGATGCCCACGACCAGCAGCGCCACGACGAGCGGGATGACCGTCATCTTGAGCGCATTGAGCCACAGCGTTCCGACGAAACCCGCAACCGCGAGCAGGTCGCCGCGCGGCCCTTGCGCGATCCCGCCCGACATTGCGCCAAGCGTCAGGCCGATCAACAGCGCCGCAAGCGCGTAATAAGCGCGGAAGCCGGGTCCGCTGGCCTTTTCGGTCAACGCGGCTTCCGGAACTTGAAGACGAAGCGGTCGGTCTTCCCGCGGATCGAGGGATCGAAGACCAGGACATCATGCGGATCGGCGGGGTTACGCAACATGTCGCTCGTCGCGACCAGCTGGAAACCGGCTCGCTTGAAGTCGGCCTTCACGACGTTGGGATCGATCCGGTGATATTTCTCGACCGTCGCCCGGGTATCGTCATTGGGATTGGCGACATGATCGATGACACCGACGGTCGCGCCCGGCTTCATCGCGGCATAGATCGTCTTCAGCCACTCCCCGGGGTCCATCCGCGGAATGCCGCGCTTCGCATTTTCCCAATAGATGTCGTGGTAATCCATGTTGATCAGCATGAAATCGTACTTGCCGGCCGGGATGTCCGGTGATTCCATCGGGCTCATGCGCAGCCAGACATTCGGCTCTTTCGCCTGCACTGCCTGGTACGTGTCGTAGGTCTTCTGCGTATAAAATTGCTGCGGCTGCCACACCGTCACGTGGCCATGCGGCCCGACGGCGCGACCGGTGATCTCCGCCCAATAGAAATTGCCACCGAACGGATCGGCGACGCGCATGCCTGAACGCAGGCCCAGGAACTTCAGGACCTCGGCCGGCTTGCGCGATTCATCGAGCTTCACATTGTCTGCGGACCGATCGGGCGACGCGACCGCCGCTGCAATGGCGCTGGGCTGGGCTGCGGGCTTGGCCGACAACGGCGTAGCGGCAAGAAGAAGCAGGGCGGCGAATTTGACTGCGCGCATGGCTGGTACCCCCGGGGTTGAGTTGACGCTTCCTTACCATTGTCCGGGGCGCGCGCCAGCCACGCAAGCCTACCTTTCGGCTATCCCCCAGACCACAGGTGGAGTGACAATCGCGCTCCGTCGCTAGTCCGGGCTAGCGTCAATTTCCACTCAACCGAACAGGGCCTTGCGGCGCTCCAGGCTTTCCGCCGGCCAGACCTGGCTGCTGTCGTAATATTCCTCGACTGCAAGCGCGCCGTCCGGAAGCCGGACCCACGGCAGTTTGGATCGCGTATAGATGTGGATGTCGGGTGGGACCTCACCCGGCTCGTCAAGTGTGCCGACGCGGACAAAGCGGATGATGTCGCGTGCACCGCCGTAATTGCTCCACAGCGCAACCTTGCAGTCGGGGCAGCGCCAGACCTGCTGCCCGCGTCCGCTTTCGGACGGAGTCATGATCGGCTCGGGCGATCCGCTCAGCGTTTCGACCTGGTCGCTTTCGACCAGCGCATTGATAACGAATGCCGATCCCGTCTCTGTCTGGCAGCTGGTGCAATGGCAACAGTGGACGAACATTGGATCACGGTTGAGCCGGTACCGGACGGCCCGACAGGCGCAGCCTCCTTCGCGGCTCATGCTGTCACCTGTCTTTCCGCGGCCATTTTGGCGAGCACCTTCAAGGCTTCATGCGCCGACATTGCCGCACCCTCCTGCCAGGTGCCCTGATAGCTGAGATGTTCGCCAGCGAAGAGGACTGGACCTTCGGGCTTCTGCAACTCGGCGTAGGCGGGTGAGCGACCCCCCTCCCGGCTGGCAAAACCGCCCCACAGCGCCCCGACAGTCTCGGAATAAGGTGTCAGGCCCCATGCCACGGTCACGCCTTTGGCCATCAACTTCGACCGTCCGGGATGCAGTGCTTCGACGCACTCGCGGCTTATCCTGAACCTCTCCTCGTGGCTCAGCGCGGCGAAGGATTGCGGCGTGTCCTGATGGGTCCAGCCTGCACAATAAGCGGCGACCAGGATCCCTTTAGCGGCGCCATAGTTGTTCGACGGGTACAGGACGTTTTCGTTGAGCTTATCGGTCCAGGCCGCGCCGCCAAAAATATAATCATCGCGTTCCCAAAAGCGTGGGGATTCGAAGCCCACCTTTACGCTTGGAAGCTGCGGCGCTGCGGTGAAAGCCGCCTTCTTGGCAGCGGAAAAATCAGTGTCGAGCCGGGCCATGATTGGCATTGGCAGCGTGCAGATGCAGTAGTCCGCCTCGGTCATCTGCTTGCCCGGGCCATGCTCGATGCGCACGCGGTTGCCGACCCGGCGGATTGCACTGATCGGATTGCGCAGGCGCACGGTCGGCTTCACCCGCTCGTAAATGGCATGAGCGATGCGATCCATCCCGCCGACCGGCTGGAGCATCGTCGCCTGCATGTCCCAGATATGTTCGAACACATAGGGAAGACCGACCGCCTGCGAGGGTGCGAGGTCGTGGAAGCCTAGTGGCGGCAGCGGGACCGGAGCCTGATTGTACCCGCCACCCTCGACAGCATAGCCCGACGACCCGTCTGGCGAGTAGCGGCCCTTGTCGTCGAGCTGACCGTAGAAGTTGAGGAACTGGCGAACCATCTCGAGCTCGCCCTTCCCCACCGCCTGATCGAGCGCGTGTTGATCGATCGCCTTGGCGAGTAGCTCGGAAAGGTGACCGCGAAGGTCGTTGACCATTCGCCGCTCGGGCTGGACCTTGCCGCCGAAATCCCAGCCAGCGTTGCGGTTGACGTTGACGAACGTCTCCATCTGCACGCCAAACCGGCGGGCGTAGCCGAGAATGACGCGATGCGTGCTCGGGATGCGCGCCGCGCCCGAATTGAAATAGAGGCCAGGGTCGAAGGTCGCCTGCTGATCGGGGCGGCCATGCTGGACGATCCTGTCGCCGCCGCGGATCGTCCACACCCTTCCACCGATGCGGTCGCGGGCTTCAAGAACGGTCACCTTGTAACCGGCTTTCTGGAGCTCGTAGGCCGAGACCAGCCCGGCAATTCCGGCGCCGAGGATGACGACCGATCGCCCCTTCCCGCTCCCAGGCGGAACCTGGAAATTCTCGGCTCCCGCCGGCGTTGGGATCGCGAGGCCGAGGGCCTCCATCGTGAGGTACATCGCGCCGGCCCCGCCGACGGCCCCAACATGCTCGAGCAGAGCCCGACGCGTGAGTGCCATATTCCCCCCCTGTCTTCGCCGGCGACTCGGCCAGCGGGAGCGGCAGACTGACAGCAATTCGCGGTCTGCGCCCCGAAAATTCGACAGGCGATCCGCATCGCCCAACGACCTCAAGCGTTGTTTGCGGGAAATCACACAGGAGTGCGTACGAATGACCGACCGCAAGGACGAAATCTCAACCCTGAACACCCTCATCGCGACGCTGATCGACAGCGTCACCGGCTACGAGGATGCCGCTTCCAACAGCGCCGCCGGCCGCTTTGCCGAGATGTTTCGCAAGCGCGCGAACGAGCGCCAGAAATGTGTTGAAGATCTGCGCGCCGAAGTTCGCCGGCTGGGCGGCAATCCAGAGGACGACGGCTCGTTCATGGGCAAGACGCACCAGCGCTTCCTCGATCTCAAGGCGGCGATCACCGGCCGGGACGACCAGGCGATCGTCAACGAAGTCGAGCGCGGTGAGGACTATCTAAAGGAGAAGTTCGAGACGGCGCTCGATAGCGATGAGCTCAGCGGCGAATGCCGTGAGGCAGTCCAGCGCGCCTTTCAATCGGTGCGCGAAGGCCATGACCAGATGAGCCAGCTGAAGCACGGATTGGAAGCCTCCGCCTAGCGGGGCCGAATAGAACAACCACCACCCCCTATCTCGGGAGGTGGGGCTGCGGGGCGGTCCTCAGGCCAGCGGGACCGCCCCGCTTGGGGATGTTAGTAACCCATCAAAGCGAGCACTTCGCGCCTGCTGCGCTCGTCCTCGCGGAAGGTGCCCATCATCCGGCTGGTGGTCATCACCACCCCCGGCGTGTTGACCCCGCGCGCCGTCATGCAGGCGTGGCTCGCCTCGATCACGACCGCGACGCCTTTGGGCTGAAGATGCTCCCAGATCGTGTCCGCGACCTGCGCCGTCAGGCGCTCCTGCACCTGTAGGCGACGAGCATAACCATGGAGGACTCGCGCGAGCTTGCTGATCCCGACCACCCTGTCGCGCGGCAAATAGGCGATCGACGCCTTGCCCATGATCGGCGCCATATGATGCTCGCAGTGCGACTGGAAGGGAATGTCCTTCAAAAGCACGATCTCGTCATAGCCGCCGACTTCCTCGAAGGTCCGGCTGAGATGCCCCGCCGGGTCCTCCGCATAACCACGCGCATATTCGCGCCACGCCTTCGCGACCCGCTTTGGCGTATCGAGCAGCCCTTCCCGTTCCGGATCGTCACCGGCCCAGCGGATCAGCGTCTTCACCGCCTCCCGAACATCACCCGGAATGTCGACCGCGGGCGCGGACTCGACCAGGTCGCCGTCCTCGGGGTCGCCGTGTTCACTCATTCCGCAAAACTCCGCGCTATGTCTTCCGCCACCTGTGCCGCCTGCTCCCGAATGTCCGGCACCGCAATTATTTCCCAATAGCGGCCCTTGCTCAGTGGTCCCAACGCCCAGAGCCGGTTTCCGGCCCGCGAATTTTCATCGACCGTCAGGCCGATGTCGAGCTGGTCGGGTTTGACTTCGCCAGCGTCGAGCAGCCCCCGCAGCAACGTGTTCTTCGTCTTCTCCATCGCGTGGAGCGGACCGGTGCAGTTGAAGGCGTAGGCAAAGCGCTCTTTGCTGCTTTCCTGCGACCCGCGGCGACGGAGTTCGACCTCCATTCCGTCTGGAGCTTGCGTCGCCCTGACTATCCGCCCCGCGGCGATCTCGAGCTGACCCGACGAAATCATTCCATGCACCGTTGCGGCAACCTGCGGCGCGATGCGGTGGCGGTGTACGTCCCACCAAGGGCGCGCGTGGCGCATGAATTGCTTCTGCTGATTGACATCGAGGCTTTGCCAAAGTGCGTGGCTATGGGGACGCAGGCTATCGACAGCGGCTCGCCAGCCGACTTGCGCCGAGCGCTCGCGCAGCCAGCGCCAGAGCTTGCCGACGTGGCCTTGCGGCACGTCCTCCAACCCGACCGGTGCCGGTTCAAAGTCGGCGTGCGCACGCGGGATTTGACCGCGGCGCGACAGCGCGACGATCCGGCCCTGATACCCCGCCGCGCCAAGTGAGAGCACGAGATCGACCATGGTCAGCCCGGTCCCAACGAGCAACGCCGAGCCGTCATTCTCGACCAGATCATCAACAGCGTTCCGCGAATCTTCGGCCCAGGGATTGTTGACGAACCGGTCGCCGGCGCCTGCGAGCGCCCGCAGTGGCTCCGGGTCCTGGTTGCCAATCGCCAGCGCCAGCGCAGCGGCGCTGACCGTTCGGCCATCATCGAGTTCCACATGCCACGTGCCGCCGTCCCGGCGCGCAGAGACCGCCGTCGATTGCTCGATGCTGGCGCAACCCTTGTCAGTGGCGTCGCTGAGCATTTCACGCAGGTAACGGCCGAATAATCTCCGCTCAGCAAATCCTCGGCGGTTGCCGCCTTCCGCTTCGAACCGGCGAACGAAATGGTCAGGGTCGTCGGCCAGCGCGCTCATTCCTTCCGCTCGCACATTGAGCAGGTGCGCGGGCTCGATCGTCGAGTAGGCAACGCCGACGCCTGCGCGTCCACTGCCGTCGATCAGGACAGATTTGATCCCGCGCCGGGCGAGCTGCGCGGCGAGAATTGTGCCTGACGCGCCTCCACCAACGATCGCGACCTCAACCTCGCCGTCAGATTTCGTAGTCAGGCCATGCCTCCGGGTTTGCGGCGCCGGCTTTGCGCTTGGCCATGTGGTCGTACATGCTCGTAATGGTCTTGCCTGCGGTTTGCGTGAAGACGCCAGGTACGACCGCGTGCACGATGCAGGCGAGCCCAGCCGCGACGAGCCTTGCGCCAATGGCGACCGCGCCGACGCCATGCCCCGCCCAGCTCATTCCGAGCGAGCGCGGATGTTCCAGAAACAGGCGGTCGGCCATTCCCGCGCGTTGCTCGGCCTCATGCTGCGTCGCCATCCTTCTCGCCCTCAAAATCCTGGTGACCTCTACGCGAGCGTGCGGGCGAAGCAACCCGAACGGTCTTATTGCGTTCTGTAGAACAATATGATACTCAAATGTTCTGGAGAACGATAGATGAGCGAAACGGTCGAACTCGCGGAAGTCACCGTCCTACCCGACGATGAGCAGGTCCTGACTGTTGCCGTTGCGCGTGCGGCTGATCTTTGGAAACTGACCAACGAAACCCTTGGCAGGATTATCGGGGTCTCGAGTCCGACCGCATCTCGGATTCGCTCGGGTCAGAAGAGACTGCTGCGAGATACCAAACCCTTTGAATTGGGTCAGTACTTCATTCGACTTTTTAGGTCTCTGGACGCGTTGACAGGAAGCGACGACGAATCGGCGATCTCTTGGCTGACCACTGTGAATACGGATTTGGGCGGACGACCCATCGACCGCATCAAAACCGTGAAGGGCCTCACCGAAGTGTCAAACTATGTCGACGACTTCCGCGCCAAAATCTGAGCCGATCCCATCCTCGAGGGAATTTCGAGAATATTCTCATCGAGTGCTCCGGATTGTTGAGGAACAATACAAGATTTCAACGGACCGCCTCACTGACGGTCCGGCAGAACAAGATGTGCTTGAGCGTCTCGTGGAGGATGTGAAGCCCACAATGCCGGCAGCCGCGAAGTCCCTGCACCATCTCCTCGGCACTCCCTTCCGTTACGGATACTGGAAAGCGACGAGGTTCAGACGAGCGAAGGAACGGCCTGGCATATTTTACGCTTCAGAGTCGGAAGTCACTGCAATTGCCGAAGCCGCTTATTACGCGATGCGATTCTTCTCGGCTTCGCCGGGCGTTAAGCTTCCCACGACAACCATTGAGCGCTTTGGGTTCAGTATCCCGATCAAGGTTGAACGCGCACTTGATCTCACAGACAAGCCACTGAAACGCGGCCGCACATTTTGGACGCGAGACCAGGATTATGGCCCGTGCCAGCGGCTCGCTACCGAAGCTCGCAAAATCGACACTCAGCTCATTCGGTATGAATCGGTTCGTGATCGAAGCAAGGGCGCGAATGTCGCCTTGCTGGACCCAGAAGCCTTCCAGCGGCCCGTTCCATACCCCGAGAGATCTTGGCACTTTCGCTTTCGCGACAAGAAATTGACCGCCTTCGCGGCAGGTGGAACTCGTGACAGACACGATTTCACGTTCGCCCAGTTTGGCCTGGCCACCCCCTAGGACGATCTCACAGGTTCGTTGTGGTGACCCCGACAGGATTCGAACCTGTGGCCCTCAGATTAGGAATCTGATGCTCTATCCTGCTGAGCTACGGGGTCCCGCTGCAAGGAATACGGATTAGGCGTGCAGCAATCAATTGACCTGGGTCGGCGGGACCACAGGCAATGGCAACGGAGCGACGGGGACGCCGTCTTCAACGAGGGACTTGGCTTCGGCGAGTGTCGCCTTGCCGTGAACCTGGGCGGGCTCGATTTCCCCGCTGTGCATGGCGCGTGCGGTTTCCGCAAACTGGTCGCCTACCCAGTTGGAGTCTTTCAACATCTCCGCCTGGATCGCTGCCAACTTCGCCATCGGGTCTGACGACTTAGCTGGCACTCGCGGCGCCATCGGTGCCTTCGCTATGTTGGCGGACGCACAAAACGGGCATTGCACAAGGCCAGCGGCCTGCTGCTCCTCATAGTCGCTGCTCGACCGGAACCAGGCCTCGAAGGTCTCGCCGCCATCCAGGCACTGAAGGTCGAATACGATCATCGGCTCACGACCTCGGGGATAGGCCGCCGATGGTTGAGGGCCGGTATACGAGAGCGGATCTCCGAAATCTTCGAAAGCTCAATGTCGGCGAACCCGATTCCCGTTTCTTCGCCCATGTCGAGCAGGACCTCGCCCCACGGGTCGACGACCAGCGAATGGCCGAAGGTGCTGCGTCCATCCTCATGCCGACCGACCTGCGCCGCTGCGACAACATAAAGACCAGCCTCGATTGCGCGCGCGCGAAGCAAGGTATGCCAGTGCGCCTTGCCGGTCGGCACCGTAAAGGCTGCTGGAACGGCGATGACGTCCGCATCCGCTTCGGCAATACGAGCGAACAGCATGGGGAAGCGCAGGTCATAGCAAATGGTGAGGCCAAGCTTTCCGACCGGAGTCCCGTTCACCACCACCGGATGCTCGCCGGCGCGATACGTGTTGGACTCGCGCCAGCTCTCACCCGTCGGAAGGTCGACATCGAACAAATGCATCTTGTCGTAGCGCGCCTGGATCTTGCCCAGGCGGTCAATCACGAAACCGCGGTTCGCGATTTTCCCGTCTTCGGCAAGGATGCCGAGCGATCCTAGATGCACCCAGATCTCATGCTCGCGCGCAGCTTCGCTGCATGCAGCAAGGACGACATCCTCTTTTTCAGTGCGCAGGTTTCCTGCCGCACGTTCGGTGTTCCGGTCGAGGAGCCCTGACATTTCGGGCGTGAACAGCATCGCCGCTCCGCCGCTCGCGGCCTTTGCAATCGCGTCAGTCAGCGCCTTTGCGCTCGCCGCCGGGTCGATGCCGGTGTTCGACTGGAAGAGCGCAACTTTGGTCATGCGGCGATCAATTCGTCGAGCTTGCCACCGCGCTCGAGCGCCATCAGGTCATCACACCCGCCGATGTGCCGGCCATCGATGAAAATCTGGGGAACCGTCGTCCGTCCGTTTGCGCGCTGGATCATCTGCTCACGGGCCTCTCCGCCGTAATCTACCGCGATCTCGGCATATTCAACGCCCTTCTCGTCGAGCAGATGCTTGGCACGCCAGCAATATGGACAAAAACCTTTGGTGTAGATCTCAACAACAACCGCCACGAAGCGTCCTTTCACGCGGATACTTAGGCACAAGCGTCAACGCATCAACTGCGAAGGTTTCACCACCCGGGGCCGAAACCATGCACGTCGGCGACGATGGTACGAAGAGCCCGCACAACGCGTACGGCACGCTTGTCGCCCGCAGCGCGCCAGCGCACAAGCCGCCTGCAATGCCGTCCGACCTGTTCGATACGAGGCTTCGCGCACTTCGGCGCGACCGCGCCGCGCGACGAGGCGCCGAGCTGTTTCTATACGAGCGCGCGTTCGACGATTGTCTCGACCGGCTCGAGCTCGTCCGGCGCTCCTTCCAGTCGGCGCTGCTGATCGGGTGCCCCGATCCCGACTGGGCCAACCGGCTACAAAATTTCGCCGTGAAGGTCGACGCCTTCGATCCCGGGCCGCAGTTCGCGAAGGCTGCGCGCGGGGCCAGAATCGTCGAGGATAGCTTCGAGCCGGTCCCGCAGCATTACGATCTTTGCGTCGCAATCGGTACGCTCGACACGGTCAATCACCTACCGCGGGCGCTGATGGCGATCCGCGCCGCGCTCGCGCCGGACAGCTTTTTCCTGGGTGCGCTCTCGGGCGGAGATACGCTTCCCCAGCTGCGCTCCGCCATGCGCGCGGCGGACGAGGTGAACGGCGTCGCTGTCCCGCACGTCCATCCTCGCATCGAGCCGTCAATGCTGACGACTTTGCTTTCCGCAGCGGGGTTTGCGAACCCCGTCGTCGACGTCGATCGCGCCTCGGCAAGCTATCTGCACCTCGGCCGCCTGGTGGCCGACCTCAGGGCGATGGGAGCGACAAACATCCTTGCCGACCGCTCGCGGCAGCCTCTTTCAAAAGGGGCACTTCGCAAGGCGGTCGATGCATTCTCGGCCGTCGGCGAGGATGGCCGCACCACCGAGACGTTCGAAATCCTGCACTTCGCCGCCTGGACCCCCGCATCACGGATGAGCGCTCGTTAACTCTGTCCAAAGAAAGAGTTGTTAACCTCGCTCGGAGTAGACCCGCCGCGTGGACGTGGACCAGAGGAGGGTGGCGTGGACGCTATCCGAACGACTTTTCGCAGGCTGAGCCGCGATAAACGCGGTGCAACTGCAATTGAATACGGCCTGATTGCCGCGCTCATCGTCGTCGCGATGATGGGTGGCCTGTCCGCTCTTGGCGGCGGCGCAGGCGGCATGTGGACGAAGATCAACAACACGGTTCAGACCAGTATGTGAGTCCGGCGCGCTAGGCGCGCCGCTGACCATAGATGACGAGTTTCACCCTCTGGCCGGGGGTCAGGCGGCTGTTCGCCGCAAGGCCATTAAGCGACAGGAATCGATCCAGCTTGTAATCGCGGTAGGCCATTCGGTCTGCCAGCGACTGGACTGTGTCTCCCGGCCCCACCGTCACCACGTGAAGGATTCTCGGCCTGATTGCCGCTGCTTCCTGTGGACCAATCCGGCGTAGTGAATTCAGCATGAAGCTGAATGGCTGAATGCCGTTCCCGCCCCGGGTCAGCATGACGAAATAATAGACCCGCTGCGGCTCCCATTGGTAGGCGAAGACGCTCGCATCGACCCAGCCGGATTCATTCTGCACGTGCGCCGTCGTGAAGGCGGCGGGCATGCCGTTAATCGTTGTGTGCTGGGCGGGAGGTATCGCGAGCTGCACTTGCCCCCCGGTCAGCCGGCGGTACGCATAGACGATTGCCTGGTCGAGATCGGGCGGACCTTGCCGAAACTGCGCCTTCCCGGCCGATCCGGAAATGGTCACTGCATCGGTGCCGTTCTGCATCAGGTAGCCCGGAGGCACCTGGAACTGAATTTTGAGGTCCGGATGAGTAAAGGTCGGACCGTCGATGATGCCTTGAGCCGGATCGTCGTCGACGAACATTCCTTCAAGCTGGTTGAGGTACGTGTCGCGGTTCGTGATGCCCTGCCCGAGGCGGCCCGACGCACGGGCTTCCGCCAAGGCGCGCTGCATTCGATTTACGCTGAGCGGATGAGTGCTTGCCCATTCCGGCGTCTGGCGGTTCGTCCGTCCCTGAAGCCGCGATTCGAGCGCGCTCGACCTTGCGAGCGCGCCGAGGATTCCAGGGCCGCCGGCCGGATCATAACCGGCCGCAATCATATAGCGCAGGCTAAGCGTGTCGGCCTGATATTCCTGGTCGCGCGAGAAGCTCAGCGTCTGGAGCGCCGCGCGCTGTTCCAAGACATTACCGATGGATCCGCCGAAGATCGCACCGATGATCTGGCCAAATACCCCCAAGCCATTCTGCCGCTCATATTGCTCGCGCACGTGAGCATGGTTGGCCGCGATATGGCCGACCTCGTGACCAAGCGCGAAGGCGAGCTGCGACTCGTCATCCATCAACGTCAAAAGCTGCCGTGTGACGTAAACATATCCGCCCGGCACCGACATCGCATTCGGGACCGCCGCATTGAGCGTGGTGAAGCGAAGCGCCTGGCCCGGATTGGCGACGCCCGAATATGCGCCGACGCGCCGGCCCACTGATTCCACATAAGCGGCTCGAGCGCCGGTCTCGGCTCCGCCGAACTCCTGGATGATGGCAGCATGCTGTCGCTGGGCGTCGGCGACATCCTGCGGATTGAGGTACCGCGGCCCCTGAGCGGCGGCGGGCGTGAGTGCCAGCGCAGCTGCCGCGAGCAAGAAGATTGGCTTACGCATGAAAACCCTCTGCCATTTTGCCCCAAAGTATCAGCGAGGCTTTTGAACGGCAGATGACTAAGTGAGGTTCCTCAGCCGATGGCGAGGAATTTGGCTCGGCGCTGGGCAAGGAGTTCGTCAGGGCCTAGTGCCGAGCAGCCATCGAGCTCCTCGATGATCGCGCCTTTCAGGGCGCCGATGGCGGCTTCTGGGTCGCGATGCGCGCCGCCGAGTGGTTCCGCGATCACCCTGTCGACCACACCAAGGCCATGAAGGTCCGTGGCCGTGATCTTCATCGCCTCGGCGGCTTCCGCGGCTTTGTCGCCGGTCCGCCACAGGATCGAGGCGCAACCCTCCGGCGAAATCACCGAATAGATCGCATGCTCGAACATCATCACCCGGTTGGCGGCCGCGATCGCAACCGCGCCTCCCGACCCGCCCTCGCCGACGATGACGGAGATCATCGGCACCTTGAGCGCGAGACATTGCTCGGTTGAACGGGCGATGGCTTCGGCCTGGCCGCGCTCTTCCGCCTGGACACCCGGGAAAGCACCCGGCGTATCGACGAGTGACACAACAGGAACCCCGAACTGGTCGGCGAGCTGCATCAGCCGGATCGCCTTGCGGTAGCCCTCGGGCTTGGCCATTCCAAAATTATGCTTGAGGCGCGAGGCGGTATCGTCGCCCTTCTCGTGCCCAATCAGCATCACGCGCCGGCCGTCGATCCGGGCGAAACCCCCGATGATGGCAGGATCGTCCGCAAACGCGCGGTCGCCGGCCAGCGGGACGAAGTCGTCGGCAATCCCGGCGACATAATCCTTGAAGTGGGGGCGCTCGGCGTGGCGGGCGACAAGCGTTTTCTGCCACGCCGTCAGCTTCGCATAGGTGTCGCGAAGCAGCTTGTTCGCCTTGCTTTCGAGGCGCGCGACCTCGGCGTCAATGTCGATGTCCTCCGAGCTGTTCGCGGTCTCCCGCAATTCGGCGACTCGGGTTTCCAGCTCGGCGATCGGCTTTTCAAATTCGAGATAGGTCAGCATTTTCGCTCGGGCGGGTAGGCTGAAGCCATAGCCAAGGTCAACGAGAACGCGTCGCCAGCGGGTGGCGGCTGTTGACCAGTTCGACGAGCCGGGCGCTGTCGACATGGGTGTAGATCTGGGTCGTGGCGATGTCGGCGTGGCCGAGCAGCGACTGGAGAACGCGCAAGTCTGCCCCGCCGGAGAGCAGGTGCGTCGCAAAGGCGTGGCGAAGGACGTGCGGGCTCACGCGCTCCGGGGAAATGCCGGCGTCCGCGGCCATCGCCCGAACGATCTGGAACAGGCGGACCCGACTGAGGTGGGATTTGCCGCTCGGGAATAGCCACAGGCTCTTGGCCTCCACATGCTCGAGCCAGCGATCGACTGCCGCCTCAGCGCGCGAGGAAATCGGGACGAGCCGCTCCTTCGAGCCTTTTCCGCGCAGGATGAGGAACGGCTGACCCTTGCGCAGCGCGTTGCGGGGAAGCGTCACCAATTCGCTCGCGCGCAGGCCCGACCCATAGAGCAATTCGAGCACCGCAAGGTTGCGGACCGCAATTGGCGAGCCGCTCGAGGCCCGATCCTCCGCCTCGCTGAACATCCGCGAGACCTCGTCCGAATCGAGGATTTTCGGCAACGGCCGCTCGAACCGAGGCCGCGGGAGCGACGACGACGGATCGTCCTTGCGATAGCCCTCGTCGACCAGGAAGCCGTAGAACCGCCGAAGCGCGGCTGACCGACGAGCGACGGTCGCGGGGGCGAGGTCTCGCCATTGCTCGCCGAGCCTACTGATCCCATCGACGTCAGCGCTCCCCAGGCCTCCGCCCAAAGCCTCTTCTGATCGTTCGAGGTCGTTACGATAGGCTGCAAGCGTATTGGGCGACGCCCCCGCCTCCGCAGCCATCATGTCGAGGAACCGGTCGACCAAAGCTCGGTCGTCAGCACTCACGTCCGGGCGAGCGCCTCTGCAGCGATCATCCGCGCGAAATAGTCCTGCTGAGTTCGGGCGAGGCCGGCAACGATGTGGAACAGGTGCGAGCCTGGAATCTGCGCCCAGTCCGACGATTGGAGGCCGGTTCCCGCCAACACCAGAACGGTCCCGGCCTGTCCGCGCGCGGCCGCACCGTCAATCGTGCGAGTCCATTCGGACTGGCGACCGACACCCAGGCCGTAGCGACGGCTGAGCGAATCCGCTGTTGCCGGGGTGATCCGCCCGAGCCCGACGAGCGCTCCCACCAGCAATGCGCTGCGTGCCTTATCCTTGCTCTGGTCGCGGCCGATGAAACCGTTGATGCGCGACGTCGAAAGATCGAGGCCGTTCGAAGTTGGAGCGCCGAGCGCGAGCATCGCCCAGCAACGGTCGCCGGAAGAATCGCCCATTCGCCGGACGGCGCCGGTCCAGCGCGCTGCGGCGCGGTCGTCGCCCGCTGCCAACATTGCAGCGATCAGCTCCGGAGCGTCGGTTTCGAGCTTTTGGTCGGGGTCGATGAGGCTCGCCGCGCGGCCGAGCATCGCACGCGTCGCCTCATGCGGCAGCGGATTCTTCGCGCCGTCCAATAATTTGCGGAAAGCCGCCAATTTCGTGTCACGATCCTTGCCGACGAAAGCCTGGCGCACCTGCCACGCATCGGTGGTCGGCAAATCGCTGGTGTCGGTCGAATCGTAGATGGCCGAATACAAATCGATCATCGATTGCGACGAAAAGACGCCCAGACCCGCTGCAATTTGCGCTGAATCCAGCCTTTGATCGGCCGAAAGCAGCGGCGAACGCGCCTGGAACGCGCGAAGCTGGACCGGGGCCGGCTTGATCAGCCGGTCCGGCGGCACCATGCCGGTCGCCGTCGCCAATCCGAACCGCCACGCGGTCAAATTATCCACCGGGTCCCACTCGATCGTCGCTGCCCGGCCAGTCCCGGCCGCCCCAACCACCTTTTGGGCGAGCATGAGATCGATGCCGCCGATTCGGCCCCTTCGCCGGGCATCGTCGATCATCGCTGCGGCGCTTTCCGGTTCGCCCGAGAGCGACGCGCACATGGCACTGACAAGCGCGCGAATCCCGACCTCATATTTGCGGATGCCAGGCTCGAGCGGGCACAAGGCCGGCGGGTCGGCATTGGCGAGCGCGCTCTGAACCCCGACCTGCACCATCTTGGGCGTGAAGCGATCGGCGTCGACATCTGCGACCAGCATCCGCGCGGCGTCAGCTTCGCCCAGGCGGAGGAGCAGCCACGAGCGCTCGGCGACCCAGTCGACCGGATTGACCGAGCGCGGCGCGTGAACCTTGGCCAATAGCGCATCCCTCAGCGCGATATGCGCCCAGCGCGACGCGATCGGCGCGTCCATGCGGCGCATGAGACTCGAGAGGAAGGTGCCGCTGGTCCCGCCCCACGGGCTTTCGCCGAGGCCGATCCGGATGGGATCGAGTCGTCCGACGACGAAGGGGTCGCGGCGCGCCTGCGCCGGATATTCGACCGGCGGCGCCGCCGGGGCCGCAGCTTCGAGGTTAAGCTCGGTGACCGAACTGTCGCCTTCGGACGTGGTCGACAGGGAAGTGTCCGGAATATTCGAAACCGGGTTCGCCACCGGCTGGGCGACCGTCGGCTGGGGAGACACGGTCGCCGGCTGCGCCGGAGCCTGAGCCTGCTGAGCAATCGCCGGTATGGCGACGGCAATCAGCGCAGCTCCGGCAATCAGGATCGACCTAGTGCGCATTACCCTGCTGAACCGGGACCTCGATGGTCGTGGTCGGCTGCGGCTTCGGCAACGTCGACAGGAAAAAGAGGCCGCCGAGGATCAGGACCAGAACGATGATCAAAACGACAAGTCTTGGCATGCGAGCGCTTTTGCCGAGGCGGACAGGCGCTGTATAGTCTCCCCGTGCAGGATTTAATCAGGCGCCTCGACCGGCCGGTCGTGCTGGTGGGGCTGATGGGAGTTGGCAAGTCGACGGTCGGACGCAGGCTCGCCAAAAGGTTGGGCCTTCCGTTCGTCGATAGCGATTCGGAAATCGCCGACGCGTCCGGCTTTTCCGCTGCCGAGGTCTTTGAGCGGTTCGGCGAGGCCGACTTTCGTGACGGCGAGCGCCGCCTCGTGGCTCGCCTCATCGAGGGCGAGGTCCGGGTCATCGCCACCGGCGGCGGCGCCTATGTCGACCCGCGTACCCGTGAGCTCCTCAACGACCGCGCGATCACCATCTGGCTCGATGCCCCGGTTGATGTGCTGACGGAGCGCACCTCGCGCCGCGACACCCGCGCCCAGCTTCGTAACGGCGATCCGAAGGCCACCCTGACGCGTCTCTCCGAGCAGCGGCGCCCGGCATATGAAGAGGCCCATATCCACATCAAAAGCGGCAATGGCGCGCACCGGGATGTGGTCGAAGCGATCGTCCAGTCGCTCGTCGAATATCTGAGCAGGCCCGCCAGCTAGGCCGGCTCGCTGCTTTCCGGCAGCGCTCGATCGGGAGAGAAGGACCGCTCGAGCCCCGCAGCGAGGTCGCCGGTCGCGCTTTGCCGCTCGAGCCGCTCGCAGTCGCGTTGCCGATACTCGCGCTCGACCCGGTCGATCTCGTCGGGATCGACTCCGCTTTTGCGGAGCGCGGCCCGGCCCATGAGAACGGCGCTCTCGAACAATTCGCGCTCGGCGAATGCCAGGTTCAGTCCGTCATATTCGATGAGGTCGAGCCGGTCGAAGACGCGCACCATGACGGCCGCTTGCGGGAAGGATTTCAGCACCGCGGCCAGCGCGTCGCGGGTCATCTCGCCGTCGCGATTGTCGTTGCAAAAGGCGATGATCTTGGCGGTGTCCGCACCGGCCGTGCGCAGCAGGTCGAGCCGGGTCCCGTCGCCGTAATAGACCTTGTAGCCGAACTCGCCGACGCGTTCGATCTGCTTCGGGCTCTTGTCGATGGTGGTGACGCCGATCCCCTTGGCGAACAGCATTTGGGCGACGGTCTGTCCGAACCGCCCGAAGCCGACGACGATGGCACTCGTTTCGGGCGACTTGTCGGGTCCATCGAGGCCTTCGGCGCTGCGTTCCTCGCGCGCCTCGAGCCAGTCCGTCAGGCGCATCAGGAACGGCGTCGCCGCCATCGAGAGGGTTACGACCGCGCTGAAGAGCGAGGCGGCCTCGGGCGCGATCAGCTGGGCGGTCGCAGCCTGAGCGAACAGAACGAAGCCGAATTCGCCGGCCTGGCTGAGGAGGAGGCCGAGCCGGGCGCTCCGCAGCCAGCTGTTCCCGAACATCCTCGCGAGCCCGCCGATCAGCATGGCTTTCGTGATGATCACCCCGGCAGCGATGCCGATCACGAACAATGGCCGCGCCGCGATCAGGCCGAGGTTCAAGAGCATCCCGACCGACAGGAAGAACAGGCCGAGCAGGATCGAGCGGAACGGTTCGACGTCGGCTTCGAGCTCGTGCCGGTAGGGCGATTCCGCGAGCATCACGCCGGCGACGAACGCGCCAAGCGGGACCGACAGGTGCAATATGTGCATCACCGCGGCTGAGCCGACGACGGTGAACAGCCCGGCGACCACGAATAGCTCACGCTCGCGCAGGCGGCCGACGAGACGGAACAGTGGATTGAGGAGCAATCGCCCGACGACGACGAGCGCCACCACGGCCAGCAAGGTGTACAGCGCCAGCCTCCAGCCGACTGGCGCATCGGGGTCGGGCGCAACCGGCGCCATGGCTGCGACGATCGTGATCAGCGGGACGATCGCCAAGTCCTGGAACAACAGGATCGAGAAAGCGCGCTCGCCCTGCGGCGTGTTGAGCTCATTGTCCGAGCGCAACATCGGCAGGACCTGCGCCGTCGACGACAAGGCCAGCGGAAGGCCGATGGCGATCGCCGCCTTGGCGGAGAAGCCGGCAAACAAATAGATAAGCGCGCTGATGGCGAGGCCGCACAGGACGACCTGTGCAAGGCCCAGGCCGAAGATGTCCTTGCGCAGCCGCCACAGCCTGCTCGGCTGAAGCTCGAGCCCGACGATGAACAGCAGCAAGGCGATGCCGATCTCGGTGACGCTCGTGAGCTTGGTCGGGTCGGGGATCAGCCGCAGTACCTGCGGACCGATCAAGGCTCCGGCGACGATGTAGCCGAGCGTGGCGCCGAGCTTCAGCTTCCGGAACAGAGTGACGAAGACCAAAGCCGCGCCGAGCATGATGGCGCCGCTTTCGAGGATTGCGGTGGTTGCCTCCGCAGCCTGGGCCGGGGTGGTCGTCATCGGGCGGACTCGATCGCGGCGACGAGCGCTCGGAACGGGAGGAGGATCGCGCCATGGCGCGACTTGCGTGAGCGAGCCGGCGCCAGAGCAGCCAGTCCCCAGCCCGGCTCGGCTTCGCTGCCATCGAGCCAAGCGCTGATGTCTGTAAGAGTGAGGGTGACCTCCTCGCGGGAGCGGCCGGCTGCGCTTTTTTCAAGCAGCGCGGCCGACGCCTGACCGAAGGCGCAGGCATGGACCTGTTGAGCGAGGTCGCGCACTCGGCCTTGATCGTCCAGCTTCACCGTCGTCGTAATCCGGCTGCCGCAAGTCGGCGAGCGAAGCTCCGCACGACCGTCTTCGTGCTCAAGCTCGCGCGGATCGCTCAGCGACGCCGCCAACCGCAGGATTTCGGTCGTGTAGAGCGGCGCATTCATTCGCGTCGCCAGGTGGTGCCGCCGGGACCGTCTTCCAGGACGATGCCGTCAGCCTTGAGTTCGTCGCGGATGCGGTCGGAAGTCGCGAAGTCGCGGTTCTTCTTGGCCTCGGCGCGTTCCGCGATCCGGGCTTCGATTGCCCCTTCGTCGGCTCCGCCCTTGAACCATTGGTCGGCAGAGCTCTGCAGGAGGCCGAGCAACGCCGCGCTGGCCTTGAGGGTGCCCGGATCGTCGAGCGATATGAGGCGGGTCAGGGCGAGCGGCGTGTTGAGATCGTCCGATAGCGCCTCGACCACGCCGGCATCCGGTTCCCCCGGAACGGCATCGCCTGCGGCCCGATAGAGCCGGTCGAGGTTGGTCTTGGCCTGCCCCACGACTTCCTCGGTCCACGCCAATGGCTGGCGATAATGCGCCGACAGCAAGGCGAGCCGCAGCGTCTCCCCGCGATGACCCTGGGCCAGCAGCCCGGCCGGCGTGACGATGTTGCCGAGGCTCTTCGACATCTTCTCCGAACCCATGTCCACGAAGCCGTTGTGCACCCAATAGCGCGCGAGCGGCGCTCCGGAATGCGCGCAGCGGCTCTGGGCGATCTCATTCTCGTGGTGCGGGAAAATGAGGTCGAGCCCACCGCCGTGGATGTCGATCGTCTCGCCGAGGTGGCGCTCGATCATCGCCGAGCATTCGACGTGCCAGCCCGGGCGGCCTTTGCCCCAGGGCGAATCCCAGCCGATCACATCCTCGGCGCTCGGCTTCCATAGGACGAAGTCGGCGGGGTCGCGCTTGTAGGGCGCGACCTCGACCCGGGCGCCGGCGACCATCGCTTCACGGTCGCGGCGGCTGAGCTCGCCGTAAGCGGGATCGCTCGGCACCGAGAACAGCACATGCCCCTCGGCCTCATAGGCATTTCCCGTCTCGATCAGTCGCGCAATCATCGCGACCATCGGCGCGATCTCGCGAGTGCAGTGCGGCGCGATGTCGGGCGGGTTGACGCCGAGCGCACCCATGTCGTCGAGATAAAATTGCTCGTAGCGCTCGGTGATGAGAGATGGGTCGACGCCTTCCGCCTTGGCCGAGGCGATGATCTTGTCGTCGACGTCGGTGATATTGCGCGCATAGACGAGGCTGTCGGCACCGAATTCATGCCGAATGAGCCGAGCGAGCGTATCGAACACCACCGCGGGCCGCGCATTGCCGATATGGGCGCGGCCGTAGACAGTGGGGCCGCACACATACATCGTGATCCGCTCCGGGTCGGCCGGGACGAACGTTCGTTTTTCGCGGGTCAGGGTGTCGTAAAGCGTGATCATTTCGAATGCTCGATATGCGGGTGCCGCCGCGCCTCGACCCAGTCGACGATCGCGCGGCCGCTGGCCATCAGCAACGGATAAGTGCTCGACTTGCGCATCCAGTCGGGGCGGTCGGCCCTGGGGCCGTAGACCATGTCGGTGGCAAGATTGGCGAGAAGGAAGAAGAGGGTGGCGGCGAGGAGGCCCTTCAGCATCCCGAACCCGCCGCCGAGCACCCGGTCGAACGGGCCGAGCATGGGCGAGCGGCGGGTGCGCCCGCCTAAATGACGCGCGACGAGCTTCACCAGGAGGAAGCTCGGCACGAACAGGAACGCGAAAGCGAGCACTGCCGCTGCGGGGGAACTGGTGTGGAAGCTGTTCTCGATCCCGCTCCACACCTGGCTGTGGAACAGCTTCAGCATGGCAATGGCGACGATCCAGGCGATGAGCGAGATGACTTCGTGAACGAAGCCGCGCACGAAGCCGACGGCGGCACCGCCGATCAGGAGCAGGAAGACGAAGACATCGAGCGCGGTCATCGAGGCCGCGCTAGCAAGCTCTTCCGGTCAAGGCGAGAGAGCAGCCGTCCCAATCAGCAGGACGACCGCCTTCAGGGCTTTTCAGCATTCAATGAAAGTCGCTTCGCGAACGAACCGTCGCGTGACTGGATGCTAAGTGCTGCCCCGCGCTTGCCCCGCCGCGGCCTATCAGCCATTCACGTCTCATGTCAGGCGGGCTCGGCGCGGCGGATGCCTCGCTCCTCTTCATCATCGGCAGCGGCGACGATGCCGACCGGATCACGCAGACCGGCGCGAAGCTGATCGTCACCGGCACGTCCGACCTGTCCAAGCTGCTGCTGAACCGGGTCCCGCACCACCGGCTGAACGTAACTCGCAATTACTTCCGCCAGGGCCGCGGCGCGGACCTCACCGGTTACAAGATCCTCCTGAACCTGATCACGGAACCCGAGGGTAACGCCAAGGTGCTGGAGAATCTTAAGAAGCTGCTGCGCGGCGTTCCGGGACGGGTAATCAACCGACCCGAAGCCGTGCTCCGCACCACCCGCGACCAGGTCTCGCGAACGCTGAGCGGAATCCCCGGACTGGTCGCCCCGAAGGCGGTCCGCCTCGACGGTGGCAGGCGGGCGATCGCGGCCAAGGCCCTCGAACGGGCTGGAATGACGCCGCCGATCATCCTTCGGCAGACCGGAACGCACACGGGCAAGATCGTGGGCCTGTTCAACAATATCGGGGAGGCCGTGGCGGCGCTCGGTCCGGGTGAGCATATCGCGACCGAATTCGTCGATTTCGCGAGCGCGGACGGCCTCTATCGCAAGTATCGGGTCTATTTCATCGGCGATAAGCTGATCCTCCGCCACATGATCGTGTCCGACGTCTGGAACGTGCACGTGAAGGACCGGACCCGGTTCATGTCCGAGCATCGCGAGCTGGTCGCGGAAGAACGCGCCCTCTTTGAGAGTGACGAGCCCTTCAGCCCCGCGGTCAGAAAGGTCTTCGACGCCGTACGTGAACGCATGCCGCTCGACTTCTTCGGGATGGATTTCGCCTTTGCACAGGACGGCCAGCTTGTCCTGTTCGAGGCCAATGCAACGATGAACTTCTTCCCGCTCTGGCCGACGCAGGACCCGCAGTTCATCTATCTGACCAAGTGCCTCGATCCCGCGACCGATGCTTTCCGGGAGTTGCTCGAGCTGCCGCCGGAGGTCTCGCCGGCGGCGCGCGTCCAGCTCCAGTCGATCTGATGTTCGACACTTATTCCGAGATCTTCGCCGAGCGCGGCGCGGCCTATCACCGGGCGATGGCCGAGTGCCCGGCCGCTCGCGGAGCGGAATTTCGGGCTGTCCTGGAACCGCTCGCGGGCCGGTCGGGGGTGCTGTGCGACATGCCGTCCGGCGGAGGTTATCTCGCTTCTTACCTGCCCGTCGGCTGGCGCTATCTCGGCGTCGATCCGTCGCAAGATTTCGTTTCTGCCTGCCCTCTCGGGGTCGAGTGCGTGCAGGCCGGAATTACCGACGTGCCGCTCGCGGCCGGGACGGCCGATGCCGTCGTCAGCCTCGCCGCGCTCCATCACGAGCCCGACCTTGCAGCGGTATTCGGGGAAATGCGCCGGATTCTTCAAGCCGAGGGACGCGCCATCATTTGCGACGTCGCCGCCGGCTCGCCCGTCGCCGCCTTCCTCAACGGCTTCGTCGATGCGAACAATCCGATGGGTCACGACGGACATTTCCTCGACGAACGCACAGCCTTGCTGATTGAGCAGTCCGGGTTCGAAATTGCCAGTGACGGACTGGTCGACATGCCGTGGGACTTCGAGAGCCTGGCCGAGGCCGGAGCTTTCTGCCGGCAGCTGTTCTGGATGCCCAAGCTCAGCGCCAACGAAGTCGCCGCCGCAATGGACCGCGAGATCGGGTTCGAGACTAATGATGACCGCCCGCGCCTGCGCTGGGCACTGCGCCGGATCGTCGCCGACGCGGTTTAGCTAACGCCCCAAAATCTGATCGACGAGGCCGCGCAGGTTGGTGAACTCGGCGACACGGAGCCCGTCTGCGCCCTTCACGCCTTTGGGCACCCAGCCGGCTTCGAACCCGAGCTTGGCCGCTTCCTTGAGGCGCAGGCCAGCATGAGCGACGGGACGGATCTCACCCGACAAGGCGATCTCGCCGAGCACCACCGCCTCCGATGGCACCGGCCGTTCCGACAGCGCCGAAACGAGAGCAGCCGCCACCGCCAGATCCGCCGCCGGGTCGCTCAGCCGATATCCGCCGGCGACGTTCAGATAGACCTCCGCGGTCGCGAAGCTGAGCCCGCACCGCGCTTCCAATACCGCGAGGATCATGGCCAGCCGGCCGCTGTCCCAGCCGACCGCCGCGCGCCGGGGGGTCGCGCCGCTCGCAAGCCGAACCACGAGCGCCTGAATCTCGATCAGCACCGGCCGCGATCCCTCGATCGCCGGGAAGACGCTGGTGCCGCTGACCGGCTCACCGCGATGGGTCAGGAACAACGCAGACGGGTTGGGCACTTCGCTCAGCCCCGCGCCTTCCATCGCAAACACGCCGATTTCGTCGGTCCCGCCGAAGCGATTCTTCATCGCTCGGAGGATTCGGTATTGGTGACTGCGCTCGCCTTCGAAGCTCAGCACCGTATCGACCATATGTTCCAGCACTCGCGGGCCGGCGATCGTGCCGTCCTTGGTGACATGCCCGACGAGCACGACCGCGGTGCCATTCTCCTTGGCGAAGCGGACCAGCTCCTGCGCGCTTGCTCGGACCTGGCTCACCGTTCCCGGCGCGCCTTCGATGAGGTCCGAATGCATCGTCTGGATGGAATCAATGATGAGGAGTGCGGGCGCCTCGTTACCGAGGGTCGTCAGGATGTCGCGCACCGATGTCGCCGCCGCCAGCCGCACCGGCGCCCCGCCAAGGCCGAGCCGAACCGCGCGCAGCCGCACCTGTTCGGCCGATTCCTCGCCCGAGACATAGACGACCTTGCGGCCATCGCTCGCCAGCCGCGCCGCGACCTGGAGCAGCAAGGTCGACTTGCCGATGCCGGGATCGCCGCCGACCAGCATCGCCGAGCCGGCAACGATGCCGCCGCCGATCGCCCGGTCGAACTCGGCCAGCCCGCTCGGCAATCGTTCGGGCAGCGCCGCGGGGGTTTCGAGGCCAACCAGAGGGATGACCCGGCCGCCGCCTTGAAGGTTGTGCCTGGCTGCGAAGATGCTCGACACCTCGGCTGCTTCCTCGATGAGCGTGTTCCACTCGGCGCAGTCGCCACACTGGCCCTGCCAGCGGTGCGAGACCGACCCGCAGGCCTGGCAGACGTAACGCGCCTTGACCTTCGCCATGCTTATTCCTCCCCGTTCCGGAGAGGATCCTGCTCGATCCCCATGGCCTAAAGCCTACGCGAACAAATAGCGAACGTGAAGCGCTAAAAGACCGCTTCGGCCTTGCCGCCCATCATCTGCTGCCTGACCAGCGGGATCGGGGGCCCGCCAAAGCTCAGGAATTGGTCGTGGAAGTCTTTCCACGCCTTTTCACCGCCGCGGCTGGCCGACCAGTCGTCGCGGAGCTTGCGGATCATGAGCTTGCCCATCGTGTAGTTGAGGTAAGCGGGGTCGTAGGTTCCGCGGGCGGCCTGCTGCCGGGCGCTGCCTTCGTCCTGGTAACATTGGTTGCGGAACAAATCGAAGCTCTGCTGCTGGGTCATCGATCCGGTGTGCATACCGATCGACGACAGATAGCGGCAGTCGCGCAGCAGGGCGTTTGACAGCTGGCCGATGAGGATTTCATCCGACCCTTCGCCAAGACCTTTCACCCGCATCATTTCCTCGGAATAATGCGCCCAGCCCTCGGCAAAAGCGTATCCGACGAACACCCGGCCGAACATGTTCTTCGACCGGTTGGCGTGGATGAAGTTTAAGAAGTGACCGGGCCACACTTCGTGGACCGAGGTGAACAGCAGGTCGGCCTTGCCCGAGACATAAGCGAGCTGCGCCGCTTTCGACCAGCTCGG